>ERZ500997.472-NODE-472-length-11419-cov-8.436290_pt1 | contig 11419 bp, 10 predicted proteins | sample MGYA00248826_ERZ500997 | MGnify/ENA primary metagenome ERZ500997 (study PRJEB25958, sample SAMN03398524) | human skin metagenome | study: EMG produced TPA metagenomics assembly of the Human Skin Microbiome Metagenome (human skin metagenome) data set.
TTGTATGATGATGATGATGATCTTTGGAAAGATATTTTTTTAGATGATTGTTTTTTGGCTTTGTTATCTATCTAATGATAATGATGGCCATTTTATTTTGTTGTTGTTGAAAAATTTATTAATTGTATTTTTTAAATATTTATTGTTATATTTTTGTAGCATACATCAAAAACATCGAAACATCTTTGGAAATGTGCTATTGAACATCATGCATTTTTTCGACTAAAATCTCAACCACAATTTGAACGTGGTAAAACAAGACAAAGTTTCGTAAGAATGGGTTCACGCTTTCGTTATTCTGGACGGACACAATTTCAGGCAATTATACAGCAACAGAAAACAGCACAACAGGAAAGTAAACGAAATTTTGAACGACGACCATCACAAAGGTTTAGCCGTCGTTCTGTTAAATCGATTCATGGTGCTAATGCTGCTGCTATTGCAACTGGTAATTCTCTCACTACTAGTTCATCGAATATAACTATCGGCAGTCCATCGATAACGAACAAAACATCGGCCATTAATAGTCCATTGGTCAAATCGGTTGTTATCGGTTCAAAAATGATTGAAAGATCAAATAGTCAAACATCGGATAAAATCCATAATGTCAATAATAAAACTACGACAACAGTAACAGTGACAAATAACAAATCGATTGCTGCCACATCGGATACATCGATTCCATCGTCATCATCGACGTCCGAACAAACATCACCTGAACAACGTCTTGATAACCTGATCAAATCGCTATCAAAAACAGATCCTATGGTCAATAATGTCAATACTAGCAATGTTGAACAAAAGACTGAAATAATGGTCAATATTTCCAATGATGATCATCATTTTAATCATTCAGATTTCGACGATGAAGATGAAGAAGAAATTGGGCGACGATATTCAAAACGAACAAACATTACGAATATTAAAGCTGTTAAGAATTCAAATATCAGTCATAATAACAGCAGCAATAATAATAATGGTCTCATTTCGAAACACAAAATGTCAAACATGGATGCAATGAATAATAATGTTCGACTGATGGAAACAGCAGTTGCATCAACAACGACGACAACATCGACAACGACAATAACAACATCGACTATATCTGAACGAAGGATTAATAATTCCACTTCAATCACCTGTAATAAGGCAAAATGTAATATTTTAAAAGCCAAAGAGTTACAGAAAGAACATGTTTATGGTGATGGTAGTGATGATATATGTGCTACTTGTAATGGCGTAGGATTAAATGATTCCCAATCATCATCAACAAAGGTTTCAGTTAATGGTTTTAACAATAATAATCACAACATTGGAAATAGTAGCACGACAACGTCATTTGGACAAAAAACGCAGACAAGCCTAGATGATTCATTCGAATCGTCTAGATCCAAAGATGATGATGGTGATACTACAGGTGGCCGTATATCGAGCTCGGAAAATGAGACACTTATTAATGAAGAAGATGAAGATTTGATACCATTGATTAATCGTCCGAATGAGAATAATATAACAATCATACCTATTCATAGTGGTGCTGATCATGTCCATAATATAAATGGCACAGCCTTTAATAACAATAGAAATAATAATAACGTTGATAGTCGAACCACGAATCATTCATCACGTCAATGGAAAAATATTAATAATAATAATAATAACAACAACAACTGTGATCAACAATCGATTATCGTACATAAAGCTACTAAATCATTGGATGGCGGTTCGATTGCGGCACAAAATAATCTTTTAAAAAATAGTAACAGTTTTACGAACAATTCCAATTCAAGTGGCCGTAATGGATTCTATCCAAAATATCCAAACGGTGGAAGCAGTGGCCTTAGTAGCGGTAGTACAAGTAGTAGTCAAAGTAATCTTCAACCATCTGATGATTCATGTCGTGAATCATTGTCCCCGTCCCCAGTTCTTGTCGAAACATCATTTGCCTGTGCAAATCCTATTACCAGATCGGTTTCTGTTCTCAATAATAATAATAACAATAATATCGTAGCCACCGGCCCTGGAATTCTTAATTCAAATTCGAATAATGTTGGAATCAACCACAACAACAATAATAATAATAATAATAATATCTCGCCATATATTGTTTCAGCAACCTGTGATTCAATGAAACGTAGCACTTCAATAAATAATCATCACCATCATCAAAACCACCATCATCATAATCAACATCAAACGGCTAATAAGCGGACTGTCATGACTACAGAATTGTAATGAATACGATTTAACATTATTCAAAGTGATATTTTTTTCTTTGTTTTTTGTATATTTGTCATATATTTCATCATTCATTCCATTCGAAATGCAATTATTTCCATTGATAATATGTTCATCTTTATTGCATTCATGAATTTTGTTTTCATTATTGTTGAACTCTTTTCCTATAAAGTCTAAAAATGCTATTCCTATAAATAATATTGAATAGATTCAATTCATAATGGATTATCTAGTTTTAAATGTTTGCATGTTTTAACAAAGAAAAAAAAATTGTTTTTTTTTGTATTCATAATTTTTATTTATTCAATATATAAAATAAACATTTACATGATCATCAAATTCAAAATCCAAGTAATCCTTTACAAGCTTGATGTATTTTCGGTTCTAATCGATATATTTGACGACCACCACCTTTAGCCATCGGTAATGGCCGCGCGAATGCAATTGGATAATCAAAAATAAAGACATATGGACTTTCGATTTCACATTCAGGATATTGTTTTCGATAAACTTCTTCTGGAAGACAATCTTCAACCATAACACAACCAATTATAACATCAGTTGGATAGCTACGTGGAAAATTTTTATTACCTAAATTGATATAGAATTGTTCGACATCTTGAATTTCTGCATCGCTTGGCATTTTATGTGCTGCATAAATCCATAAACGTCCTCTGAATGAGCTATACCATGTCCTGCCTTCGAATCGTTTAATACCAGCGACCAATAATGATGCGTATGGCTGACGAACGGCCAAACACATACCATGGTCATCAATCTTTGCCATCTCATTGTCCTGTATTCGTTGTTCGAATTCATTCATTGAAATCATTTTTGGCAACATAGATTTGTTCGAATGATTAGAATCAGTTTTCTTTTTATTATTGCCATTGTTTTTTCCATGGTCATCAATCGTCTCTAGGCTTGGAACATAAATAGGTGGAGGCAAAGTTTTCTTGACAATTTTTTCATTATCCTCGATGAAATATGATGATGGTTTAAACTCATAATCAGTGGTAATAGTACTCAGCTCTTCCAATTTACGATGTTCATCATCAATATTTTTAATGACAGATTCCGTATAATCACTTACAGTGAGATTTTTGAAATCGATAGCAATTTTATCGATTTTATTGAATTTATTTTCAACAAGATAATCAACACGATCGGTAATGGCTCTTCGATTTTGTTCAGTGATGAAATTTTGCGATTGTATTGTAAAATAATCAACCTGATCATCGAACACTTTGGATCGTGCAACGGATTTTTTATCGAATTCCAATAGTTTGTTTTTTTGTTCGATTGCTTTGTCGAGGTTTGGATTGCTCGTTAACGAAGCGGCAATTTCTTTAAGACTTCGTTTTTTATTTAAACTGTCTGTCACTTGATCCATAAAATCTAAACGTGCACCGGAATCAGCTAATTGTTGCACTTTTTGCATTGCTTCATCGGAACCGGATAATAATTGATCACGTTGTTGTTTGTTAAAGACAAGGGTACCACATGTAAAACATGGACCACTGTCTTCTTGTTGACAAACAATACGTCCACATGTAAGACAATTGTTGATCAATTCATGCCTACTTGCCTCGCACAAACATGATCGACGACCTTCAAGCAAAAACGTACCCGATTCATTAACAATTTGATCGGATTTGCTTTTCTTTTTATTTTTCATTTTATTTTATAATTATCAATTTCGAATTAAAATTAACAAATCGAATGTAATACGAATAATTGTGATGATCATGTTGAGTCTATTAAGCCCTTTCAATCCCATTCACCCAATAAAGTCAAAATAGCCGAAATTGGCGGTTGAGAGTTTGATTATTCTATTGTGTCAAATTATTTGGAATTGTTTTCAAACAAAATAATTCTGTTTTTTATCTAAATGTCGACCGATGCTGAAATCGATAAACTCAAAAATGAGATTGAAAATTATCTCAAAATCAATAATCACGAAGATTTCTGTGCGAAAATTGAAAATGATACAAAAACATTTCAGAGCTATCCCCATCATGTGAAAGGTTTTAACTGAATTTTGAAATGATCGAGCAAAATTTGATTTCTAACCAAGTTTTTTTTGTTGTTTAGAATATAGCAAATGTATCAGCAAAGAATATAAATATACCGAAAGAATGGAGAAATTGAAACAAAAAATTGATGTTTTAAATTCTCAAAATGAAAAAGCTTTACAAAATATAGAGAAATCAAAAAATAAGATTTTAAATCTTAAAGAACGTAAGTTCATCAAAATTCTGATTTAAAAGTCAACCTACTATTTTTTTGTAATTTTAAATAGATATTGTCAAATTGGAATCCAAATTGGAGAATAAAAAGAAATCAATTGAGAACATGGATGATACATTTGATTTTCTTGGTCTACGTATTTACAACAAAAGTGATACACTTCACACTGTTCAACTATCCAAGTTGCCAATTAAAGACTTTGATCGTACATTTTCATTTGACATTTCACATGTTGGCAACAACATTGAATGTAAGTGATATAATTTCAAAAAAATTTTAATTTTTTCTTATCAAAATTTTTTTCAATCGAATCCAGTGAAAAACGTAAATCCTGAAAATTGTATCGACATTGATCGAATCATGTCACAAATCGATGCATCGGCTGATGATAAAAATTATTTAAAACTAATTGTCTTGATACGCTCTGAATTGATTAGAAAATATTCATAACCAAAAAAGTTAATTCAATTTTTTTTGACAATAGAAAATTTTTAATTTGATTTGCTATAAAAATGACACAATTACATTTCAAACGTACACAACTATTCCGACTAAATTGTTTTTTTTTGACCACAATTTGTTCTTTTATACAAAAATCTAACTTTCATTTATGAATTTAAAATTTCGAAATGTTGAAGAAAATGGTATAGCTTATTATTATGATTCGTGACATCTAGTCTTGCCATTTACCAAGAATTTCCGAATCACGAAAAATATAATACTCTTTATCTTCGATTTCAACTTTTGTACCACCATATTCAGGTAAAAGTACTTTGTCGCCGGTTTGTACACCCATTGGGATAGCTTCACCTTTCTCGTTTGTGCGACCAGGACCAGTAGCTACAACAGTACCGGTTGGTACTTTGCTCTGTGCTTTTTCCGGTAAAACAATACCACCTTTGGTTACCGTTTGTGGTATAAATCGTTCGATGAGTACACGATCTAACAATGGAATTAATCGACGTCCAATGTTGCCGGCCTGTTTGGTATTAGGAAAAAAGTTCAATTAATTCATATACTTTCAATCAATCCGTTCCGTTTACCATTTTATCAGAGTGATGAAATTTGAAAAAAAACTGAAAAAGCTCAAAATGTATGGAAATCGTTGATCAAAAATGTTAATGGGAAAAATGTGGTTTGTCGTTTCTCAAGCGTTCGATTTGACCATGTGCTGCTGACTTCGATTCGATTCATGCAAACATTACATCAGACATGTTGCGCATGTCTGCAGAAAATTCGAGAAAAACGAGTAAATAAAAAAAATTAATTTTTTCCGAACAGATAAAATTCTTTCACAAATCATTCGATATGTTTCGATTTAATGTCATTCATTGATCTCATTTATCAGAGATGATAATTTTATTGATAATTTATCAATTAATATGGCCAAATTTGAATTGGATAGAGAGAAAATATCTTCGCAACAAATATTTTCCTTAAAACGCATGCGTGTTACAAGCATCGCCATGCCGTTTTTTAGCATGCAAAGTCACGCTGTAACTTTCTATTCAATCGACTATCCCGCTACCCATCATTCATTTAAACATTTCGCGATTTTTCGAGATTATATTGCTTTCAGTTCACTTGCTGAGCACAAAATCATACTTTCTCCATTGCTTTACAAGTTGAATCTATTTTCGACACGCCAAAATCACGCCGGTTCTTCAACAAATTATTTCATTCATCGTTTATTTTAATTATTTGCTTTGAATTGCATCATGTACCGAGTATCACGAATTCTTCGAACCGCCACCCATCATTTGTCCCGGGTGAATGGAACACAAACTACATCGGCCATTTCAAGCAGCCATATGCATGAAAGTCGTCGTGGAACAGCCAAAGATATTAAATTCGGTGCCGATGCACGTGCACAAATGTTGCAAGGCGTTGATATTTTGGCTGATGCTGTTGCTGTTACCATGGGTCCAAAAGGTCGAAACGTAATCATTGAACAATCATGGGGATCGCCGAAAATTACCAAAGATGGTGTGACCGTGGCCAAAGCAGTCGAATTGAAAGATAAATTCCAGAACATCGGTGCAAAACTTGTACAAGATGTTGCTAACAATACGAATGAAGAAGCTGGTGATGGTACCACGACAGCCACTGTCTTAGCTCGTGCTATCGCTAAAGAAGGTTTCGAAAAAATTAGTAAAGGTGCTAATCCAATTGAAATTCGTCGTGGTGTAATGTCTGCTGTTGAACACGTTGTTGATAAATTGAAATCATTCTCAAAGCCGGTAACAACACCTGAAGAAATCTCTCAGGTTGCAACCATTTCGGCTAATGGTGATCGAAAAATCGGTGACCTTATTTCGGATGCAATGAAAAAAGTTGGTCGTGATGGTGTGCTTACCGTCAAAGATGGAAAAACACTTTCTGATGAATTGGAAGTAATTGAAGGAATGAAATTCGATCGTGGATATATCTCACCATATTTTCTTACAAAAGGCAACAAAGTTGAATTCCAAGATGCCTTGTTGTTGATTACAGAGAAGAAAATTTCCACTGCTCAATCATTGATACCAGCTTTGGAAATGGCCGTCAATCAACGCAAACCATTAGTTATTATTGCCGAAGACTTGGATGGTGATGCATTGACAACATTGATCATAAACAAAATCAAAATCAATCTACAAGTTGCCGCTGTGAAAGCACCCGGTTTCGGTGATAATCGCAAAAACACTTTACATGATATTGCTATCGCCACCGGTGGCATTGTTTTTGGAGATGATGCAAACATTCATAAGCTTGAAGAAATTCAGCATAATGATTTCGGACAAGTTGGTGAAGTTACCATCACAAAGGATGATACCCTTCTACTCAAGGTTTGTTGATCCATTATTAGTTAAAATAATTTTCATTTTATTGTTTTACTTTTAGGGAAAAGGAAATAAATCTGAAATTGAAAAACGTGTACAACAAATTCGTGAAGATATCGATAATACGAATTCCGAATATGAAAAAGAAAAATTCCAGGAAAGATTAGCACGTCTATCCAGTGGTGTTGCTGTATTGAAAATAGGTGGCTCTTCCGAACTTGAAGTGAACGAAAAGAAAGATCGTGTCACTGATGCTTTGAATGCAACTAGAGCAGCCGTTGAAGAAGGTATTGTTCCAGGTGGTGGTGTTGCCGTACTCAGATGCATCAAATATTTAGATGATCTTAAACCTGATAATGAAGATCAAAAAATCGGTATTGAATTGGTACGAAAAGCATTGAAACAACCATGCATGCAAATTGTACAAAATGCCGGTGTCGATGCTTCGGTTGTTGTAAACAAAATTCTCGAATCCGATGAAATTAGTTTTGGTTATGATGCTCTTAATGATCGATATTGTAATTTAATTGATGCCGGTATAATTGATCCAACTAAAGTGGTCCGAACCGCATTAATGGATGCTGCAGGTGTCGCATCATTGTTAACCACTGCCGAATCGGTTATCTGTGAATCACCCAAAGAAGAAGGTGCTAATCCAATGGCTGGCATGGGAGGAATGGGCGGCATGGGTGGTATGGGCGGTATGGGCATGTAATATCACAACCATTTATGATCGCTTCATGAACTTCCAAAAACATCGCATTTTTACATGTATCATATATAATAGGTATTGATTAGAATCTTTGATCATCGCTAATTGTATCCGGCTTACAATTTTTTTTTCGTTTTATGTGATGAACATGAAAATGAAAAAATGGTCCAAAATTAAATGTCAGGCGATGACTTAGAATATATGCTAGATATTGTGGTCTTTTTATCATTTTGTTAAATTCAATAAAAGAAATAAAATTTCAAATTTTTTATCATTTTTCAATTGTTACCAGATAACAAAAGATGTCGAAGAAATTTATCTGAAATCCTGTCATCTTTTAACAAAAAAAAACTACATTTGGTGTAGCAATTGAATGATTTTTATTAACTTTAAAATAAATTTCACATCACTAAGTTGAAATTCAAACAAAACAAAGATAAAATTCAAGGGCTTATTAATTGAATAATAATGACAAAGATTGACATGAATTTGGCAGGGATAATTCAAATTGGAATTACTTATACTGTTCTAAAAATTTTAGATGAAATTTTTGCAGTTTGTTCATCATTCTAGAAAACAATTCTGGCTGTGGCAAGATTGTTGTTCGAAAATGATAAGTGCCAGGTATTTGACCGAAACCAGAACCAGGAACGAGACATATACCTGTTTCTTCTAATAGTTGTTTACAGTAGAAAAAATCTGGTTTCTGGCCTAGTTTTTCCGCCTCTTCAACTGCTTTGTTTGGTATTTGAATACGCGGGAATGCATACATTGCACCGGCTACTGGATTTGATCGTACACCGGGTAATGAATTCAATGTACGTGTGGTTAATTCGGCACGACCTTTAAGCGATGCTAGAACAGTTTCTTTTTCTTTCTGATGTAATTCATATGATGGCTCTCCTTGCTGTGGTGGTCTAACCACACAATCAATGGCGAATTGACCGATTAATGCAGAACATAGACGAGCGCTAATTTGTTTGAGCAAAACGGCTTTAACATCGGGTTCAAAATTATCAATCTCCATATAACCACCACGAAGACCACATTCACCCATATAACCTTTTGAAGCGCTCATCAATGAAACCAATTCAAGCCTTATATCGATTTCTTTCATTATTTTTTTGAATGAATAAAACTGTGCTCCTTCCTTCCAGATATTATGCTGATAAACTTCATCGGCAATAATCAACAAATTATTGTCGCGTGCAAATCTAATGATTTGAGCAATATTTTCTTTGGTCAACACGGCCCCAGTTGGATTTCCCGGATTGATCACAACTAAAACGAATAAAAAATTAATGATTCAAATGAGAGTCAAATTGAGCTGGAAAAGTTACCTATAGCTTTAGGTTTACATTTAGATTTAGATTCATCCAACGCCCGTTGTAGCTCCGCAATATCTAATGCCCATTCATTTTCTTCGTCAAGATAATAAGAAATTAAATACATTCCTAATTCACTACATGTAGCCGAATATAAGGGATATTGTGGAATGGGTACCATCACACCGGTTTGTATATTATCTGTTGAAACCGAATTAATCAATGTAAATATCAATTTGACACCTTCACTGGCACCGGAAGTAAGAATGATATTACGCCAATCACTGGGACAGCCATCACGCTGTTCAATATATTCGGCAACATGACGACGAATTATTTCCACACCAGCGGAATCTGAATAAGCCCCGACCGATTGACCACCACAAGATGATAACAACAATTGAATCCGTTCTTTTACATCATTTGGCAACTTTGGATCGGCTAAAGCCGTTTTAGGAAAAAGACTTGCTGAAAGAACTTGTCGAATAAATGTTATAGGTGTTTCACCCATCATATGACAATCACCAATATTTGCCCGAATTACTTCATCGAATGGTTTTTCGGCGCCATTTTTAAGCTCCTCAATTAATTCGACGGCACGTGTCGGTATCGGGCCACGAACAGCATATTCCATTTTGACCAAGTTATTATTGATTTTATCCATAGTGAGTACTGGGTTATTGGAATTCATTGTTAATGATGACATGACAGTCCTATCAAGGAAGCAAATTATAGCAAAATGAAAGCAAAAGATCAACAAAAAAAAATCAAACCTTATTTATTAGGCGGCAAACTTAAAAATAATCGAATGATGAAAAAAGTTATTGATAATGAAAAGATCTATCTAGCAAATGATTAATCTATCATCAAATTAAACGCTGAAATCAATACGTTTTAATGAAGTTGATAAAAAAAATTATTAATCATAAGTTATTGCTGATAATGAATTAATAATGAAATCAATTTATGCTGGTTGATTGACACCAATAAATTCTATCTCGATTATTATTTGTTGCTTTGATCGATATTTATGATCTCATTATTATTACGTTAATCATTTTTTTATCACAAAAATAGTTTCAAAAGTTAGACGACACACATGATCTAACATTTCCTTTAAATATTCAACGTCAACAATGACAACAATAAATTTACAGGCTTTTTCTCTTCGATTTTCATCATTCAAATGCAATCAGTCATTCGTTCGACAAATGGAGTCAGGTTTTTCTCTATGTGAAAGAAGGAAATCGATCGATTAATCGATAAAAAAACGACAATACAAATTCAAACGAAGAGAAATTTGGTTTTAACCTGTTTTAAAAATCTTTTCTTGTTAATTCAATGCCACTTTTGTTATTGTTGATGAAAAAAGATTTTTATATTGAATCTTAAAAAAAACTCCTTGAAAGACTTTGAAATCTGATGAATGATATAGCTGTAATTTTGAATGACGTAGTTGTAGCAAAGAATTTTGATTTAAGATAATAATCTATGTAACATTATTATCAAAATAATTACGAATTGTTTTGTTGTTTGTTTGTTTTGTTATCAAAATAATTACGAATGGTGATTATGCTGAAAAAAAATCATGACTTGAGGAAAAGATGAGCTTTTTGATTGTTTTTATTCTGCAATTTTTCCGTGTTAGTGGGTAAAATGGCAAAAGGCAGTTATTTCTTTCGAAACTGACATGCGCTTTGAATTCTTAATGAATAACAGTAAAAAACCATAACTGACGGTGAGCTGAATAAATTTTTTTCTTGCTATATAAATAAGTGTTCATCTTATATTCTGTATTTTTATGGTCTTTAACCTTTTTTTTAATATTAATCTCGAAATTGTTATTTTGGCCGCAAGATTGCGGTATGGTTTTCAAAAAACCAAAAAAAAATCGATGAGAAAACCAGAATTTGAAATCTGATACTTGCAGGAAAACTTACAGAATCTATGCTAATATTATTACAATTACCAATGTGTTTATAATTATTAAATTGGCCTATGATTTTCATCATGTTATATAACCACATTGACATTGATCGATGAAATTATTATTATGATTATTATGATGGATC
>ERZ500997.473-NODE-473-length-11405-cov-6.910308_pt1 | contig 11405 bp, 10 predicted proteins | sample MGYA00248826_ERZ500997 | MGnify/ENA primary metagenome ERZ500997 (study PRJEB25958, sample SAMN03398524) | human skin metagenome | study: EMG produced TPA metagenomics assembly of the Human Skin Microbiome Metagenome (human skin metagenome) data set.
CAAGAGAGAGAAAGAAAAAAATTTAGACATACAATTTAAAATATAATATCGAAATATTCAATGATGTTGATGATGACAATAATGATGATGATGATGATGATGATGATGGAAAATAAAATCTCAAAGCTCAAAAAAGGAAATGCATAAAAATTCAAAATTCAAAATATTGATCATTTGAGTAAAACAAAAAATAACAATTCAATGACCAATGGATCTTCGATGCCTGTTGTAGAAATATTACTCATTATGACCGGTATGAGAGCATCATCTAATGGTTGTGTTATTTGTGGTGGTAATGGTTTGCCACCGCTTCCACTTTCATAACCAACCTAATTGAAATGAATTATAGATAAGATGATGATTTGATCGATATCAAAATCAATGAATAATACCTTATCAATGTCAAGACTAATACGTAAACTTATTTTGGTCAGTCCATTTTCATAAAGTTGATCCAAATAATCAATCAATGCTACACAGAATGCTTGTGCTACCGATTCGGCCAATTTGTTTGCATTGATCACTTCTGATCTGTAAAAAAAATTGTTAGACATTATTAATGAGTATTGATAATATTCACCTTCGGCCATTATCGTTGATTTGAAGTAAAAAAACTTCGGTCCATCGGATTAGATAACGTTCGTTAGCATAATCTGGATTTGAAAATATTCGGGCACTTTGTATTCCTTCCAGATTAAGGCCATCGATTTGGCTTCGAACCCTAAAAATGTAGAAATTGGTTATCGAATTAAATTGAATAAAAAAACAAATATAACATACCCAAGATTGGTACTTAGTTCATCGTTGACCCATTTAAGTTGAATCCATTCATCTGGATTACTATTAGTATCGTTTACTTTACAACAATCGATACGAAAATCTTTCATATCTTTAATGGCCGATCGAAATTCTTCCATCAATGATGGTGGTATTTGAACTAATAATCCATCTTCTACGATATTCATTTTAGCTTTCAAACCGGTACTAGATTTAAGAACACCGGAAAAGACAATAAAACTGGCTCCGGTTAATTTTTCGGATGAACCAGGATATGAAGATATTTCAGTACGATATTGACTATGTATATCATCATCATCTTCATTTTGTACACAAACTAAATGTGAATCAGCACGAAGACTAAGATTACCACCAAATGCCAATACATGTTCATTACTTGTGGATAACACTTTGCATACTTTTTCATAACTTAATTTTGGTACAAACAATGTAACACGTTTTCGTTGTTCCACACAAATAAACAAATCTTTTACCACTGAAAGTGTATAATGAAAATTACGGAAATCCTATCCACCCCAAAAAAAATCCATGTTAAAAAATAATGAAAATATTTTGGATTCAAAATTACTTACGGCTAAAACATTCATTATTGTATGGCCAATTTCAAAATAGGCAGATTTACGATTAGCATAGCTAATCACAGGTGATGGATACACTAAAAAATCAAAAACAATAACAATTCAATTTTGAATGATAAAATCAATATTTTTTACATACTTTTATATTCATAACCTAAACGTAATACCAATCGAAGTGGAAAAATTTTTGCCCATGGAATTTCCCATCTATGTATCAATATGGCTATTAGGAATGGTGGCGGTGGTAGATGTATGTTACGTAAACATTGCATCGTTGGCCGCGTAAATATAAAACCACTGTTTTCTTTGTTATTAAACAAACCATCAGGAAAAAATATATGCATTAGATCCATATAAAGATTAGCTATTATTGAGAAAAGGATATTCATTCATTCATTCATTCAATAATTCAATCATATTTGAGAGGTACATACCAGTGGAAGCACTATCATATAATGTAGTATACATTCGTAAAACATCTCTGGGAAATTCTAACAACATTTCCGATGAATTTTGTGAACAAGAAGAAGAGGAAGAAGTTTGTGACCGTTCATCATTTGTAACTGTTATCGAACAACGACGTAATGATTGACAATCAATAACACAGACAATTTCATCTTGGCCAACCGATGCTAATCCTTTGCTTGAAAATGACCAACATTCTTGACTATTGCAACAGGTTTTCGAAATAATTTTCGTATTGATATGAAGATTTTTTGTCAATCCAAATGTAATCCAAGGCAATTGTGGATCACGTAAAATTTCTAATAATTGACCATAATTTGGTTTCGATGGTAATGATGAATTAATCGATTTGAGCTCATTATAATTAATAATTGGTGGTAATGTTTGACCATTGATAGAATCCGATACAACTATTCGACTAAATTTAAAACGTTTGGAAAAATTTTCAAATGGAACCAATATTTTTTCAGCTAATGGTGATTTAACTTGAAGTTGTGTTCGAGTAATCACTGGTTTATGATTTGCATCCATATTACAATTACTATTATTAGTATTGTTACTAGTCGATGACGATGATGTTGGTTGTTCGACTAGATCACCACCTGGACGAACACCATCAGAAAATATTACCTGTTTTACGGTTGTTATTTCATTATTCGATGAATCGGATGATGAATTATTTGATCGTCTATTATTACCATTAGTACGTTTTAAAACACCAACAGGAACCATTACGGTTGGTAAGGGTAGATTAATAGCTTCGGAAACTTGTTCCAATGGTGATATTGTTGAACAATATTCGGATGGATTATTTGGATCAGGTGGATGATCGGATTGTGAATTGTTTGCTATTGATTCATTATTTCCATTATTTTCATTATTTTGATGATTTGAAATATCCAATTGGTGACCATTGATTCGTTCAATTTCTTCAATTTTCATTAATATTGCATAACATAATTGACAAACTCTTGCCTCTTTATATTCAAGATATGGTAATTGTGCTTTAAAATTACAACATTGTGAACATAAAACTTTACCACAAGAACGACAATGATGACGTCGTTTGATCAATGTAAATCTAACATCACAATGTAAACAATTTTGAGCATCTTCATCCGGTATCCAAAATGGTCTAACTTTGCCCAACATTTGTTCCTCTTCTGTAAGACCGTTTGGCATTTCTTGACGTTCAAAATAATTGATATTCTGTACCAATCCACCACGTGTTTCATTCGTTCTGTTTGTTTCATCAGATTGATTGTTGTTTTCGGAATTTGTTTGTGATACAGGTTTTGGTTGTTGTTGCTCATTAGAATTTGCAAGAATTTCTTCCAATTCCTGTAGCTGTTGCGCTTGTTCTTCTTCACCATCATCATCATCGATAGCACGATTTTGATCATTTTTTTCATTATCATTGAGACCAAGTTTTCGCGACCAATATTCATTTTCATCAACATTATCTTCATCATCATTATTGTTTGCTATTAGTTCCGACTTTATAGTGATTTCGGATTCACTGTTATTGTTTTTACTGGTTATCGTTGCTTGATTATCACCATTTTCTATCAATGTCGAATCATTTTCTTTAGTTTCTTGTTGTACAAGTTGTTCATCCTTGCTCTCGTTGATCGATCGATCTGGCGGTTCGGATTGTAGTGCTGGTTGAGAATCATTCTGGATTGAAGTATTGTTTTCAAATTCTTCCAGATCATCATTCAAATCACCAAGATATCGATCAAGATCTTCTTCACTCATTGCTCCAATTGTATTTTCATCAAGATCATTTTTATTCTTCTCACAATGATCAATTGGTTTGTCGACATTTTCTTCCGATGTGATTTGAAGTTCATTGGTAGTCGATTCATCAACTAAATTGATAACATCAATTTTTTGATCATCCAAAACTACTTGATCGGAAATATTTTCATTCGAAACTAGATTACATTCATTATCACAGGTTTGTTTTTCATTGATTAAACAATTCGAATGTTTTGATTCAGAATTGTCATTCTCATCAATATTTTGTTGTTCTTCATTATCATTCGATATTTGATCAATTTGATGAATGATTTCGGATTGAGTAGATTTTTTTGAATCAACATTTGTATGCTCAATCACAGATAGATCATCATTAATCACTTTATCATCGTCATCAATTTTGTGGTCAGTTAAACAAGAATCATATTCAGGTTTTTGATTTGATTTATTTAAAATTTCAATATTATTGTTTGGTTCAACCAAAACATCATTAGAATTAGATAATGGTGGTGATGGAGATGAATTTGATATCAAAAATTTAGGCGGCTTTGAATGTATAGAAAAATCAGCATCATTCAAATCGATTATTAAATTATTTGTAGAATCATATTGAACATTTGATTGACGATTATTTGATTCATTACCATCATAATTATCGTTCAATTCAAGCTCATCAAGAACTTTATCCAAATCAATAACATATTTATCCATTTAATTAATAATCAAATTGACGAAAAAAAACAAAACAATTCGAATAGCAACTGGCGATATAATATCAATATCTTTCAAATGACAATTCAATGGAATGAGTGAATTGAATTGAATTATTAAACGTTGAACCATTGAACAAACTTGAATTGAATCGCATTCAACATTTACAAGTTGTTGTTGTTGTTGTTTTATTTCTCATTTCATATCATCATCATCACAATTTAACTTTGTGTTAAAATACAACTCTCTTTCTCTCTCTCTCTCTCTTTCGCGATATCTCGACAAACATTCGTAGTCCCGTTCACAAACGATGGGATTCAATAGAACGTCTCATAATAATCGTCGAGGTTTTTGTTTTTTTGCCACAATCTTTGTCAAATCCAGAAAACAACAACAAAGAAGATAAATTATTCATTCGATAAAATGTTATTTATTTGTCCATTTTTAGATAGCCAACGTATTCTTTATCAATGTTCATGTAAACAATGGAAAACAATTCATTATTTATATTTTTGTAGACATTGTGATGAAACACGTTGTGCTGATTGTGTTTCACATGAAGTTGATTCACAATTTTGTCCACAATGTTTAGAATATATTCCAATGTTGGATGCTAAACTTAAAAAAAATAAATGTGCACATTGTTATCAATGTCCATGTTGTCAGAATACATTGTCTACTCGAATTCAATTATTACCTGTTCATAATCCAGATTCGAGTAATGATTCGCAGCCTAATGTAAAAAAACTTTGCTATTATTTTTGTTATTTTTGTCGTTGGTCATCACGTGAAATCGGTATCCCAGATCAAACTGGTCCCGGTGGTTTTATCGAACCAATTGTTCCCGAATCTCAACGACTTGAATCTTTATTCGAATATTATCGTGTTTTATCATTGAAAGAAAAAAATGAAAAAGAAAAAAAACGAATGGTACCGAGAACGGCATTATCTTTACTGGACAAATATGGTATCACTTCAACATTATCACCCAAAGTAACGGCAACATTACGTGCACGAATGGCACGAAATAGTTCCGGTTTGTCTACATCTGATCTAACAAAATCATTTCCACAACTTGAAGATTTTAAACCATCAGTTGGCCTTTCCGAAGATGGACTACCAAAATTGAACGTTGATGAATATTATGGACCAATGGACGATACTGCCACTGATGATGATGATTCATCGGCGATCGATGTAGGTCATTTGAATACTTTGCAACAAACACTTAATCAAATTGAACGACAACCAAAAAAATGTTCAGATCTTTTTCCTACTAGTCAACAATTAGTAGTGAAAAGATCATTACGTTGTAAAAAATGTGATCATAATCTTTCGAAACCTGAATATAATCCTTCCTGTATTAAATTTAAAATTCAACTTTCAGCATAGTAAGTATTATTGTTTTGTGTTTTGAATATACTTGAATGAAATTATCATTTCTTGTTTCATTTTGACAACAGTTATATTGTTCCTGAATTACGTATATTAAAATTACCATCGATAATGAAATTGAATGAAACTGCTCGAATCGAATTAACATTGACCAATCCAACACAATATCTTATCAATGTTACATTACTTCCTGTTGATATAACTAATAATCCGATTGCCGATGTAATATTACCTAACACTGTACTACAATTAACACCAAAAGACGATACAGGTGATCTGGTCGATGTAGAATCATCTAATTCTAAATTCAATGATGATCCAAAGTAAGTGACCACCATAGATTGATCAATGACTAATTTTGTTCTAGTGTTATTTCATTTCGTCAAGGTAATAAGATTGGCATCTATTTATTTGTAACACCTAAACAAGGCAATGGTGTTCAATGTCAAATACAATTTCGTATGAAACATGATTATGTTCATTCAATTCTTCCATCAACATTGAAACCGGCATCCAACACTGCATTGAACACTGAAGAAACATTCAAAACAACAAAAGAAACCAAATGGATTAGCCATATGATCAAAGTTAATCTACCAAATATTTCTGATTGATAATAATGAATTTATTGAATATTTTTTTAAAAATCGTTATTATAATGATAATTTTATTTCAATGATTTGATATGATAATAAATTTCAATTTTTACAAAATTTGTGTTGTTTATTCATGTTGAATAAATGGATTGGCAATCGGTTCCATACCATCGACAGGACAAATCGATATGATTGTTGTACCACGACATACAACCAATCCTAATTGACGAGAATCTTCGGTTACTTTGTACGGATCATCAGGATCTATTTAGAAAAAAAACAGAGTTTACAAATGTGATGATTACAACAAAAAAAAACCTCAAACATTATTTACCTCGAAGATATTCGGTTGTACTATCCAAAACAAGATTCAAAAGAGTATCATAACCTTTCAATGTACCAGTAGCTAAAATAAATGCAAAGAAATTAATTCAAAAGACATTCAAAATCAAATCAAATCAATCAATTTACCTTCACGACCACCTTGAAATTTGATTCGAATTGCTTTCTCCAGATATTTGCTAAGATCGACAATCGATTCTTTTTTCTTTTTCTCACCACCCGATTTATCATTATGAGCCTGTGTGTGTGTGAATCGAGAAAAAATAAACATTTATTAACAAAAATTTTTCAAAACAAAAAAATCAACAACAACTTACCATTTTAAATCAAGTAAAATAAATTTGCAAAAATTAGTCTTGTCAAAAATGATCTAAACGAAAAAAAAACATGCATGCTGTTCACTCATATTGTGCGCTTGCGCATTTCGAATTGAATATAAAATTGATTCGAATTTTTTTTTTTGAATTTTATTTTTTTACAAAAAACATTAATAATATCGCGATAAGAATGGTAGATCCCATCATCATGGTAGATATTTATCCGATTTAATACCGACCATTTGACAACTAATTTCCCATAATCGTTGTGCTGCATCATCATCCAATGATCCGTTAAATAAACAATTATCTTCTTTACAATTACTGTAATATTTGCCTGATTTTAATGATGGTTCAAGAACACAAAACAATGTTGTTTGTACACCCCAATAAACATCCAGATTGAATAGAAAACCGATAATATTGAAGATGATTCGTTTAAATCCTCGAAGATGTCGAGTAAGATTCGTGTTGATGGTTCCTGGATTCAGACTGTAAACTTTGACCGTGGAAATTTGTTTAGCCAAATGCCGTGTGAAAAGTACATTGGCCAATTTACTCTGACAATAAGCCTCTACTGGATCATATGGTTTTTTCGTGAAATTGATATCATCGAAAAAAATTCGTCCTCTTATGTGATGTATGCTGCTTACATTAATGATACGACCATCATCCGAATTAATCATCAATGGTAAAACATGATGTGTTAGTAGAAAATGACCCAGATGATTTGTGGCAAATTGTAATTCATATCCATCCGATGATGTTGTTCGCTTGGGACACATCATAACACCGGCATTATTGATCAAAATATCTACACGATCATAATGATCAGCTAATGTTTTGCCAAATTGACGAATCGATGATAGACAAGATAAATCCAATTGTCTTACATCAATATCGGCCGTTCGAAATCGACGACGAACATTATTTGCAGCTTGTCGACCTTTTTCCAAATCTCGACAACACATAACTACTTTAGCTCCTCGTTTACATAGCTGATAAGTGGCCTCCAACCCGATTCCACTATTTGCACCGGTTATTAGAACAATTTTACCATCAATACGATTATCTTTTTTATAATAACGACGACCTAATCCTATGAATCGTAGGATATTGGTTAAAAATTCAATTATAAACAAACAAACAGTTAATATTTCAATTTTTATTCTTCTCAATGAAGCAGACATTTTGAAATGTTAAATGTTAATGACAAACAAAATGTGAAACACCAAAAACAATAGAACATCAATGTGGTTGAATTTCACACACAGATTGTGGTTAACATTCAATCAAATGAAATGAATTCAATAGTGGCTAAATTTTAATTATCTGTAATCGATTTAGTTTTAACATTTTCTTGCCAATCTTTTTTCAACATTTGATAAACAATGATTGAAATAATTTTATCGGCCATATCCATTGTTGATCGTTGAATCCATTTTGGTATTGTTGTTCTTGCCTGATTAAAACCTAATCGTTGCAGTATATAATCCACACCATATGGATCGATATTTTTACTTGCCCATGAATGTAATCGAACTGTTGGTTCTAATTGCCAAATCTAATTGAAATTGAAAACAAATTAATGATCAGTTCAAAAAAATACTTTTGGAGGAAGGAGTTACCTCGCATATAAATTCACGATGATCACGAAATATCTTGGTTGTTGCTGTTGTTGTCGTCGTCGTCGTCGTTGTCTTATCAACATCACCTGATTTTGATTTAGAATTATTCGTTGATCGTTCTTCATCGACCTTCTTCATCTTTTCTTTATCATCATTTTTCTGTCCATCTTTATCATCTTGATTATTATTCAATGCAAATGCATCAGTAGTTTCATTGATATAAGAACTAATTAGATTATGTAGAAAAAAATATGCTTCTGCATCAACAGCAACATAGATATGATCAACAAAATCCGAACGAAAACTGAATAAAACTTTGGGCGACGATTCTGAATCCGAATTCTTTACAATAGCTGTTTGTAGCTGTTGTTTGGTAGTTAGTTCAAAACGCATACTTGGAAAAGCAAAAATCATTTCTTCTTTATAATGAAATTCACTAGTAGATTTTGTTCGACGATCAATTTGACTGGTTTTCAATTGTGAAGGTGTTAATGCTTCAACCGGTACACCGAATGCATCAAATTCTGAATTATCACATGATGGTAATGGAAATCGATTAACATCATTTATTTCCACTGGTGATAATGCATAATGAAACCATTCATGTAAATGACGAAATTGTGGTGGAAATATTACTGTTCTGGAAATTTTACTTACAATAGCCATTGTTTCCATATTATTATCACGAACATTTTTTACAGTATCATTTCGATTACCAAGAACAAGTTCTAATTTTTGTACAACATTAGCCAAATCATCGGATAAACGTGCTTCCGTTTCGAATGTTATTGATGGTTCTTTTAAACAAAAAACTGCCCATGATTTTGATCGAAAATTTATACCATGAAAACATGCTAATGAAATATTATGTGCATGTACTTCAATCGAACCACCAAGTAATGCATCACCAGTTTTTATACTTGAAAATAGCTGAAATGATTTACGCCAATAACGATGAAATGATTTTAAAGATTTTTTCGGTGATAAATTTTCATCATCTGTAGTAGTAGCCGAAAAATTTGGTTCAGATTTTGAATCAACAATAATAACCGGTGATTCTTTTTTCATCTTTTCCGCAGCAGATATTGTTGTTGCTGTTGCGATCGCCGCAGTCGTCGTTGTCGTTGTTGTCGCAGTGGTTGGATGCAAAGAATCAAAAACTCTTTTTCCACTATGAAATTGTTGTGTAAAAAATTCTTCAAGTTTAGAAATTATTTTCATAAAATCTGGTGATGTTGATTTGGACATTAGAATTTGCATCTGATCCCATTTAAGACTTGCTTGCACGTGAATCGATGGTTTTTTCGTATCCAAACAATCAATAATTTTAGCATTCCATTTATCAAAAAATGAAGCACTCAAATCACTAATACGAACCATTAGAATCGAAGTACCCATATAATCAATACGATTTTCAATTGTATGTAATGAAAAATATAACCGATGTTGTGGTTCAAGATTTCTATCTTCACGTACATTAATTTCAGTACGAATATCACTCAGTTCAACAATACCACCAATAATACCACCTTTAGCATCTAATGTTGAATTATTTAAACAAAGACCAACACGAAATTTACGATGTTCATTCGAATCGATCGATATTGAACCATCACACATCAGTTCTTTTGTTTGCCAATTTACATTACCCATTATATTGCCCATATTCATTGAAACATTTAATTTGGAAAAATTTATTGTCAATAATACTAATGTTTCCCATGGATTATGTACAACGGTGATCAAATGTGATTTGGATTTCTTTTTCTTTCGTCGTTTTTTCCTTCCGATACGTGAACAGCTTTCCAAAACGATATCATCCAATAAACTTGCGGTACTATTGCTGATACTGCTGCTGCTATCGCTACTGCTAGTAGAACTATCATCATCATCATCATTTCCTAAAGAATCCGGTTGTGAATGTATCAACATTGTTTCACCACCGATATTGAAAACTCGATTATTATTATCTTCTGTGTTGTCATCATCACCATCATAATGATCACTAAATATTGCATTCAATGTATTTTCACCGATAAATACTTTTTTCCAAATTGATTTTCTATACCATGCTTTTGGAAAAGCTAATATTTCATTTAAACGTCGTACATCATATTTAAATGTTGCCGTACCAATATCACAAATAGCTGAAAAACTTATACTTTGTGTAAGTGAATCATTCAATAATAATTTCCTGGATCGAGAAATATTAATTTTAACAAATTCTACTTGCAGACTGAGAGAATCTTTACGATCATTAGTAGAATATGATGGATGATTTTTTGATTGATTACCACCACCACCAACATTGACAGTCGTACCGATTGCTGTTTTATTTTTATGACCACCATATGGATGAAAAATGTAAAGAGAAAAATCAGCCAAACAACCGGTTATACTTAAACCACCGCTATTCGATGTAGCAGAATTTCCACCGCTGGTACTGGTATTTGTTTGTACATTTTTAAATGCTTTGTTTGCTAATTGTTGAAACGCAGCCGAATCAGTATTCATTTCAGGAAGAATTGTTGAATCAATTTCCGAACGATTTGATGACATAACCAAATCAATTGATGGCAGATGTAAAAGACATTCAACTCTTGATATTGGTAAACAACCAAGTCTAATGATTGTTGGTTGAAAATGAAAAAATACAATCACATCAACAGGGAATGATGAATAATAAACATATTGTGAACTACCATCTTGTTCATCATTCGAACTATTATTATTATTGTTTATTTGATTAGCAAATCTTTGTGATTGAATACTTGATAATGTAGCATTAGCTGAATTTTGTCCAGACATTGTTAA
>ERZ500997.474-NODE-474-length-11377-cov-9.402579_pt1 | contig 11377 bp, 7 predicted proteins | sample MGYA00248826_ERZ500997 | MGnify/ENA primary metagenome ERZ500997 (study PRJEB25958, sample SAMN03398524) | human skin metagenome | study: EMG produced TPA metagenomics assembly of the Human Skin Microbiome Metagenome (human skin metagenome) data set.
GTATATTGAGAAAACAATAAAGATCAACCAAGCATAGAAAATCACTTTACCCATTTTATAATTTTTAACGGAAAAGGTTGGTCTTCCGGTAAAAACAACACTAGTTGCAACTAAACAAATAAATAAAACTGTTGCCGAAATTGTTTACATTATCATAAGGTTTTAACCATTTGATCAAGACAATTCGATGTTGAAACAACAAAAAACGATTGCTTTCTTGAATGTTCATAACCAATGGTCGAATTAATTTTGTTACTGATTTTGTAATGTGAATACAAACTATTCAAATGAAAGTGTCTCAAGTGCTATTTGATTTGAGCACCATTTTTGTGCTATTGATTGTGCTGTTATCAACATTATTTATCCAATCTAGTTTTGCAGTAGGAATCGATGAAGAATCAGATGGTCCAATGAAACGATGGAATGCTGGACAAATGATGACTGTCGGTATACCTATTGAAGAGGCTATTGAACGAATACGTTCCATGCCACATCGTCGTAATGCATTGATAAGAAGCTTAGGAGCTACATCTCTGACACAACGAGCTGGTCGTAATCTTATATTCCGTGTATTTCTTACAATAGGTTGGTAACAAATAAAACTTTCTATCATAAAGATTTAATTTTTGGAGCAATTTCCGGATTCTATTTTAGGTCATCAAAATGGACTGACACAATGTACAGCACAGGTAATGTGCGAACAAACCTGTCAAGATGAGATGAACAAGTCGGCCAATAATTATTTTGATACATACCCAACTGATGATGCATATGTATCATATATATTGGCAGCGATCGAAAAGGGTAGAGAATTAGGTGGCGCTTATCATTGTGACCAATGTCACTTATTGTATCCTAAATGTAACAATGAAGCTACTCGTCAACAAGTATTGACTAAATACGCATATTTAATGGATGTAACCAACTATGTAATTAACAAGATTCCTTCATAAGATTCTGTCTAAGTTTTGTCCGTTTGCCAAATTCTTGGATAAACTGTTTTATATCCAGAATGGAATTATATAAAAAAATTATTTATCAATAGAATTCATTCAACTCATAGAGAAATTTTTTTCCTTTTAATTTTTAATCAGGTCAATATAAAGACCAAATATTATGATACAATTTAATAAAAACATTTTTTATTGAACAAACAAATGTTGGATATCATTTGCTCCATGATGTTCATTGACCATTGATTTGACTGAATAGTACCATTCGGATATTTTGGTATTTTGCATCAGATCGCCAAATGCTTGGCATCCTTCGATTGAACTTAAAACTCCATAAACAGTCTGCAATAAATGAGAAAATTTTTATGTCAATAAAAGATTCTAATATACATGAAATAGCAAACAAACCAAATCCGATAGACTAGGAGTATCACCACCCATAAATTTTCGATTTGGACCAATTGCTTTTAACCAATAATTACAAGAATCATATAATGATTGCCTAACATCATCTTTGAGTCGATATTTCTTTTTCAATCGTTTTCCAATCATATACATGGCCATGGCACCAACATTCGTTATGATCATTATCTCCCATTTGGAAAATATTTTATCCCATTCACTGACTTTGGCGAAATAGTTAAAGGAATCGAATGCTTCATCCATTGTACGATATATGTTTGGTGAAAGAACATGAACCAAATGATCGTCAACCCAACGCCGCCAGCGACGATCTTGGGCTAGTAATGGATCGATTTTTTCATATTTTTTTTGATCAACATCGCCAATCATGAGAAAATATCGGTTTATTAGCTCATCCTTCAATCGTGTGGCTCCATATGTTGATCCATCCTTGTCTATTTCAGTTCCTTCTAATTCGTTGGATAAAACTTGGCTATTTAAGTACCATCGTATCATATTAGAAAGTGATTCTCCATTGTGCCTCGATTTTGGATTCTTGGACAAAATGTAGGAATTCATTGCAGAAACAATTAATGTAGAATCGTTAATTTGCTGTGTATTTTATATTTAAAAAAACTAAGTTATAATGATCATATATTATATAAAGAAGTAACGTACCAGAATTTCAGCCTCGTCATTGGTTGATGAATTCCTTAGATCTGTAATCAACAAAATGGGCACTTTGCCATAATGTTTTGAAAATTTTATCTGCTGTCGCATCACCGGATTTACTTCAATTATCTCGTAAGGTAATCCATAATAATCCAAGAATGTCCGAACTTTGCAACAAAAAGGACAGTTCTGATATTGAAATAAGGATAATTTCAAGCCATCAAGTGCAATCGTCCCGGGAATCTATCAGAAAAAATTTACTTATTTGATCTAGAATATATTACAAATACTTACAATCCTGGATGGTTTTACTTGTGGAATCTCCGATTCATTCAATACAGAAGCAAATTTTGTTTGAAATTTATTCGAAAAGTCATCAACTTTTGATGTGACAATCAAATTCGAATTTTTCGATATTGATGAACGAAAATATTCTGTTAATGTTAGTCCTGAACGACGATATTTATCATACAAAAATTCTATCACTACGAACAATGACATTGCTGCGAATCCAATGAAAAAAATGGATGGTTTTTTCATCCGTTTCCATTTTCGGATCGAATGAAACATAGACATATACTTTCGAGAATCCGATTTGATTCCATATTTTTGTTTTAAGAAATTAGTTTGATTTGAGATCGAATCATTTTGATTGAACCTATAAAAAAATGATCGAATCGATGAATTTCGAATTACCTGATTAAAATTCTGACTGTTGCTGATCACTGTTATTCGGACTAATGGCCTTAAACGTGACAAAATTAGAACAGTCATAATGTTTCAAAAAAAAGAGATCATCCGAAATTCGGATTGATATTTTGACCGCAATAAAAAATTCCAATGTGTTAAAAAAAATTACGATTCATAATGTACGTAAAATTTTCGAAGCCGCGTCGTAAAAATACAATGATGAAATTTTAATTACAATAAACAAAATAAAATTGAAAACATTATTTATTAAAATTCAAATCTAAAGAAAAATTAATTTAATGAATCAGAAGAGAGGGTAAAAAGGGTAAATTGTAATTTCAGACATAATTTCTAATCAATTTTACTAATTGATCATAATTATTTGTTATAAATGTTTCGTGATCACCATCCAGGATATGTAAATGACATTTACCAGTTATCTGACCCCGAAAAAAATGAAAATTAATTTTGAAAATTAGCAATAAATCACTTATTTCTTACCAGATCATCAAGACAATAATCTTGACGGATATTCTTATCATCATAATCAGATTTAAGTAAAACATTTGAAGCTCGTATAAGTATAATATCGCCTTCAAATTGTTTTGTTGGGCAATCATATTGATTTACCATGTACAATTTATTATAATGTGTTTGCATCAGGTAATCAAGTGTTTCATCTTTTATGTCCATATTTTGTGTTTGTCGAATGATATTGCCCAAAAATTTGATTCGTTGTTGATTGTCGTTCATTTTTAACAACGTTTCACGCATTTTTGTATTATCCATATTTACTTTACCACGTAGATACATCAACATTGAATCAACATATGCTGTATCATTGATTTTATCATTTTCAATCGCATATTTCTTGGCGATGACATCGGTATAGATTTTGAATTGTTTCGGTGATGATTCCAAAAGGATTAGTTGATTATAACGTTTCAAACGGTCTGATTTTCTTTGCTGTAACTGTAGGCCCATTTCTAGTGCAACGACTCCACCAAACGAATAAGCTACCGTGTCATAGCGATCCAGATTCGGTAGCTGAGTTTCAAGCACTTTTATAAAATATGCGGCTGTATCTTTAAGTGATCTGACGCCTTTTAATTCTTGTGTCCAATTCACACCAATAACAGGTCGATTAAGTTTCTGGGCGATCGGCAACATTCCATCGAATGTAGAATCCAAAGGTGGGAAGAATAAAATAGGATCACCATTGATTATGTCATTCAGATAAACAATTGGTTGGCTAGGTGCTAATTTTTCATCCATTGATTGTTTTGCATTGATCGTATTGTCTGTATCATTAGTGGTGAGCGTCTCTTTTGCTTTACCCTGACCAATTTCAATGATTTGAGCAATGGTTAATTTACGTAGATCTTGCAGAGTAAAAACAACATCGTAATCACGTTCGATCACTTGTTTGACTTCAACGGTCATCAATGAATCCATGCCAAGTTCGCCTAAAGTAACATTCGGTTCAAGTTTTTCATAATCTTTCACGCCCAAAATATGTGCAACCGTTTTGATTAAACTAGTCTTTCCACAGTGTAGACCAAATTTTTTATCTGACCATATCAAACTGGAACATATAGAAAATGGACTTTGCAGTAGACGATCGAGTACATTTAAACACGATGGTATTCTTTGCGGAATTGCACCACAAATAACTATGTCATTGCCCCGAATATTGTCGATAATATAACCAACATCGCCGATAGGTCCCCATTGAATAGCCAATCCATGATGACCATCACGTCGTCGTTGATCGCATACACGTTCTAGAACCGAATTGCCTAATCCGTAATTACTCTGACCAGGATTTCCTATGCCACAGCTGACAGATGAAAAAGCAACAAAATAATTCAAACATATTGATCGTTGTCTTGTTGATTTGTCCAATAAGAGAAACGTGTTAGCTTTAGGTTTGATAACATCTTGAAATGATTCCAATGTTTGATTATCAAATAGACCATCTTTAATGACCATTGCTAGATGGAAAATTCCATCCAATGGAGCCATTTGTTGAGCCGTATCAATCAATCGATCGACACCTTCATTGGTAGTTGTATCATCAACGAATATTTCAATTTTTACACCCAATTCGGTGAAATGATCAATACGCCATTTCTGATATAGATTTTTGACTCCCTTTCTTGAAGTCAAAACAAAATGACGAGCTTCCCTTTCGATCATCCAGTTCATTAATTCCATACCGAATCCACCTAATCCGCCTGTTATAATGTATGATTTTCCCGAATGAAATACCGTACGAGGTAGTGCTGGTATTTGTAGGCTATTATTACGAGACATTATTTTTGCAAAATCTGGACTCCCCCTTATTTCTTCTTCACGAATTTTTATAAGAATTTTACCCATATGTTTCCCAGTTGTCATGTATCGGAATGCTTTTTCACTTTCATCCGCCGTGAATATTGTTCGATTCAATGGCTGAATTACTCCGTTGGTCATACCTTCATAAATCAAATCTCGAATTTTACCTCGTTGTCGAAGGATATTCGTCGGTGTACAATCATAAACATGAATCATATTGTCGAGTAAAATGCCGTGAAATGTCTTATTTTTCATTATTTGTGATAAATCTGAAATAAAAGTCATCAATACAAATGTTTACTTATCTTTTTTAAAAAACATACTCAATTTACTATTCTGTGACAAATCGAACTTTCCGATCTCCAAGAAACGTCCATATGGAGCCAGACAATTAACACTTGCAAACAATTTATCTTCGGCCAATGAATTCAGAACGACATCAACACCTCTTCCATCTGTAGCCTGTAAAATCATCTTCTCAAATGCTGTTTCACGTGAGCTGGCGAATTGATTTGGTTTTAATTGAGGAAATTTTTCCATCAAAAATGTTCGTTTTTCTTCGGATCCGACTGTTATAAATAGATGACAATTATAACTAAGACAAATAGCGATGGCTGCCTGACCAACAGCACCACTTCCCGAATGAATTAAAACTTTTTCCTTTTCTCGTAGATTACCACGAATCACTAAGGCATAATATGCAGTACCATAAGCAACAGGAATGGTGACTGCCTCTTCCATTGTCCATTTATCAGGTATCGGCCATGTCAGACAGCTAGCATCATCGTATACAAGAGTGGTGGCTAAACATTTTGATTGTTTCATACCCATCACACGATTACCATTTTCATCACGGCCAGCAAATTCAATGCCCAATAAGCAATCATCAAGACCGATTTCCAATGGCAAGGCATCCGGTGGTAATTTACCTGTGGCCAACATCACATCTCGAAAATTTAATGCGGCATAATAAACGGTGAAGAAATTTTCATTCGGTTTACGATTCACTGGCCAAAGTTTGTGCTGAGCTTCAAACCAACGAAGACTTGATAAATCACCTCGTGTATGTGCATTAAGAAAGCAATGTTCCACTGGCATAAGTTCAGTATCCTCATTAGACAATGAAAAATGTTTGAACGATCCAAAAGATCCATCCGGTCCAATAGCGTTCATTTGTAGGTTAAGTTTGACGATATTTTTCAAAATTTCGGATTCATTGTTAATCGTACAATTTGGTTGTCCATTGTATAGACATCGAATTTTCAAACCATCTGGTTCTTTACGTAAACAATTGGCAAAACCCAATACACCTGAATGTTGATCATTAGCAATAAGCCATACGAATTTTTGCTCAACACTTTGGCTATTTTTTATTTCTTTAAGGCTATTCTGTAACGTTTCAAACCAATCTTCAACATTATTTGTAAAATTTATGTAGATTTGATTTTCTGGAATAATTTCATAGGAAATTTTACGAATAAGGAAAGAATGTACACCCATTCGATCACTACGGTCACCTATCAATTTAAACGAAGTTTTCCCAAGTGCATTCATGAATTGTTCAACACGCGATACGTTAGGCACTTTCATCTTGAGTTTTTCCAACAAATAACGTTCTACCGCAAACGGATGATCTCTAATCAAAATGATAGCAAAGCCATTATCTTTGAGACAATTCCATAATGATTCAAACATGAGTGATAAATCAATTTCATGTCTGGATAGCAAAGGGCAAATGCTAAAATCCTTGTAGACGATCAAATCGATATTTACCAAGTCGTTAGGAAATTTCGATTTTTCGGCTAGCCATTCATGCTGTGAATAAACTGAATTTAAATGATCCGGATTTACTGTGGATGGTGATGAATGCAATAAACGACAATTAAAATTCACACGGAACGTATCCATCGCTATCCATTTAAGTATGTTCGATGCCATAAGATTTTTAGTCTGGCCTACTTCTAAAATCTCGATTAATGGTTCCAAATGGCAATTTTCGACGGCCGTTTCAAGTTGTGGACGAAGAAAAACTTCATTCATGTAGGAATTAAAGAGAATGTCATCTTCGATTGTATCAAATTGTGATTGTTCAAAATTATCGGTATTTATTTGTTGAAGTATTTTCATTAGAACTGGTATGGCCACTTTGGTTTCGAATTGTTCTATATTGAATGATTCATCAATGGAATGATTTTGTACGTAACTTGCACAAAGATCTTGATATTTTAACAATTGTTCTGTAAAAAATAATCGATGTTCATAGCTATTTGATCTGTTTGTGGCCAAAAGTAAATCATGTTGATTGTACGGCACAAATTCATAAGTAGACTTAGATGGAGCGATCGGGTGTATTCTACGTGGGGCTAGATTAGCTTTTATTCCTCGGAATTCGATGCCTGAACTAGCGGCAATATTTAGACAAAAATCATAGATCGTATCCAAATATGATGAAGATGTTGCTGATGAGTCATTTTCCGATATTGATTTCAAATGTTGAGACATTATTATCGGATCACATGCAAGATAATCAATTCGTACCGGTACTAATAATGCACGTATCGGACGACCAATAATTACCGTTTGAATCATACCATCAACAAATGTGACCCAATTTTTGAATTTGACTGTAGCCACACTGAATTCATCATTAATTGACACTTCATTAATAGTTTGAAATTCCGGTCCATAATCATAACCACGTAAACGAAATTCTTTGTACACATCTTTTGTAATCAATTGCATTCGACATTTTTTTGTTTTGACAGTATCGATCGTGTTTAGCATATCCTGATATAATAAAAACTTCGATCCATTGTTTGGTATTCGAATTCGGCCAGTAGTAGTAACTGTTCCATTGTTCAACATGGCAAACGTTCCATTTTCTTGGTTATATTTCATGGCGAAACTTATCATACCACTTTTCGGCATAATTGTAGCTCGGTGTATAATTACATCTTCGAATATGATGGGCGTTTCTTCTCGTTTTAAATTTAATGATCGGCTAGCCAATTCCCAAGCAAAATATAAGTAACCGGTGGCTGGAAATAAGATACGACCATCGACACAATGATCTGTGAAGAATTTATCTTCAATGTTTTGCAAGTCAACAGCCTTATATGTCTTTTTTCGTTGATCATGATTGAAAAATTCGGGATATTTTGTGGCTTTAAAATGACGATCATGCTTCCAACTGATTATTGAATGTAATGATTGAGTAGTTCTAGCCACAGGGTATTCGTATGAAGGATATAATTTTTCAATTAGAGGATTCAATCCATTTACATATAGCTGACCAATGTTCATCAAAAGAATATCGATATTATTTTGACCACTTTTACGTACCATTGTGGCAACATATTTCGAATCCTTATTTTGTTCAAAAATATTACGTTTGATGACTGCTTGTAGTAAATTGTTAGGTGCAATCTCAACGAATATAGTATTTGGAGGTAAACGTTGAAAAACTTCGTAAAATCTTACAGGTTCCAGCAAATTATCTACTAGATATTCTAGATCGAATTCTCGACAATCTTGTTCGTACGTTGTCGTCAACCATTTAGACGAAATTGGCATTCGTTGCTTAAAACATAAATTCTTGTTCAGTGCTCGTCTCAATGGTTCACGCATTTCTTTTATGTACGGGCAATGGAATGCAATATTTGAACTATTGATAGCACGCACAAATAAATCCGGTTCCTGTTGTTGTAGTTTCGATATAAAATTGTCCATATCGGATTGTGAGCCGGCAACAGTAACCGAATCAAAACTATTATGACATGCTGGCCAAACTTTACCTTCAGAATACTGTTTGCAATATTGTTGCGCTTGTTCCCAAGTACAGCCAATGGCAGCCATTTTTCCTGGTTTCTGTTCAATCATTTCGGACATACATAAACCTCGAATGTAAGCAGCCGTAATTGTTTCTTCAAGACTGAGACATTGATCAGCATAAGCACAGGTCAATTCACCAATGGAATGACCAATAACAAAACCGGGTTCAATTTCTAATTGTCGAAGAAAATCAACGAGTGCTATTTGTATGGCAGCAATGGCAACAAATGAATTGATTGGAGATTGCAGCATTTTTGGATCGTCACTTGTCAAAACATTCATAAGATCAAATGAGTTGTTGATTCGTTTTAGAACTTCAGAACACTTGTTAAAAACACTGCAAATTGAATCAATTTGGGACAAATCTCTTCCCATCGTCGGCCATTGACAACCCATGCCAGTGAAGACAAAACAAACTGATGGTTTTGTTTCGCTTTTTACCTGATTAAATCGCACTTCATCAAAAGGTTTCAGACGGCCACTATCATCAGGTTTAAATAAACGAGCACCTCTATATGTCATTCCGGAGAACATTCGATTCGGAAATGGACTGGTTTTTGCAATCTGATCCAATAATGCCAAAAATCCAGTGGTCATTTTTTCGGGATTATTTATAAAGAATTGATGTAAATTGTCAAATGATTTTTGATTTCGGCCACAAAAAGTCACTAAACGTGGTAATGTTCCAAATCGATAATCATCATCAGAAATTTCTTTGGTATTTTTTTCGATAATAGCGTGCACATTTACACCACCAAATCCAAAACAATTCATTGCTATTTTTTGTCCTTTAAATGGGGTGCATTCGGTAACCGGCTCAAGAACACCATTAATTAGGCCCTCGATACGATGGTTTGGTTTAGTCATGTGTATATTAGGCGGTATTATTTCGTTTTCAAAACAAAGAATCGATTTGACTAATCCACAAAGACCGGATGCACCTTCAGTATGACCAATGACCGATTTTAGTGCTCCAATTTTCAATGGTTTAGTACGACCAACACACATAGAATCCATAATTGCTTTCATTTCTGAAGGATCACCAGCCTGGGTACCGGTACAATGTGCTTCACAATATTCAATTTCAAGTGGGTCAATATGAGCTTCTTTAAATGCATCGGATATAACTTCAGCTTGTAGTTCGAAACTTGGAAACGTAATGCCCAATTCTTTGAAGCCATCACAATTGGTTTTTGAATGAATGATGCGAGCATAGATTCGTTTTGCTTGTGATTTACGTTGCAAAACTACGGCTACACAAGCTTCGCCTTTGGCATAACCATTAGCGTCATCATCTAAACATTTACATTTGCCTTCTGGCGATAACATGTTGAGATTAAGAAATTGATGCTGTGTGCCAGCACGAAGACAAATATTTAGGCCGAGAACAATGGCTTGATCACATTCTCCAGCACGAAGCGAAACTATCGCCTGATGAAAAGCGCTGAAACCGGATGCACATGCAGTGTCAAAATGTTTAGCTGGCCCTCGGAAATCAAAAACATTGTGCAACATTGAAAAATACGTCTGTCTATATGATGGTATGTCACTTCCTGCATCTGAATATGCAGCCATATATTCATCAAAACAATGACCCAAAAACACACCAGTGTTACTACCAGCCCAGCTATTAGGATCGATACCTATGATAAAACAAATATGAAGTTAAAATGAAAAATACGAACACTATTTCAAAGTACCTGAATCCCAGAGGGCTTCGAATGTAATTTCCAACATGATGCGAATTTGTGAATCAAGATAATGTGCATCTTCTTCGCTTACTTTGAAAAATTCATTATCAAACAATGAAATATCTTTAATTTTGCCTGATCTTCGAGGTAATCCAAGATAGCCTAGACGAGATAATTTAATTTAGAAAAACATAATAATCGTGAATGTTATCACTTACCAAAAGGCCATCTTCGTTCATCTTCTGTGACCATATCGATACCGTTGTACAAATGGTATGCATATTCATCAATCGTATCACTTTCAGGAAAACGGCCAGACATTCCACTCACTACTAATTCTTCTTTCATCTGCCATTCTGGCAATATTATATTGTTTCGTGTAAAATCTCGTTCGGCTTTCTTTTCTGGGCTATATTGTTTATAGACATATTGAGCCTCATAAGATTTTGATTCATTTAAAGCTTCCGGCAATCCTTTTTGATTTTTATAATCAATCATTTTAATCGCATAGATTCTGTTCACAAAATCTTATTCATACACCCTGCACACCAACTTCACACAATCACACACACACTTATAAAGTGTTATAGAACAAAAAAAAAACAAAACAAAAATTCAAACAGCAAATCAGATCAAAATTTATTGAAGTTGTTGACAGCCAGAAGATTAGAAACTAACTGAATGAAAAACTTATTTTACTGAATTTGGCCAAACAGGATATCTGTGTATCTTGAAGTCCCGAAAGAGAGATCATTGTGCCATACAATATTCAGATCGGAAGAGCACACGTCTGAACTCCAG
>ERZ500997.475-NODE-475-length-11357-cov-5.584498_pt1 | contig 11357 bp, 11 predicted proteins | sample MGYA00248826_ERZ500997 | MGnify/ENA primary metagenome ERZ500997 (study PRJEB25958, sample SAMN03398524) | human skin metagenome | study: EMG produced TPA metagenomics assembly of the Human Skin Microbiome Metagenome (human skin metagenome) data set.
ATTGAAAGATTCTATTTAAATCTTAGAATTTGAATGTTTTTTTTGGTTGATGATGATATGATCAACCAACATAAAAACTTTATGGTTCAACGAAATCCTATAAGACTTTATCGTATACGGTTGACAGAAATTTTCGTTTGTTTTCACTCAATGTGACAAAAAAACTTACAAATTCTATACGCTTCGATACATTCAACCATACCAAGAAACATTGATAATGAATCTTGGAAATTATCATTGAAAAAAAATATGAATTTTTTTCACTTTCACAAACTAATTTTACACACGCAAATTCACATCTTACATCAATGTTAACAATCGATTGATCGAAATTAAAAAAAAATGAACAACCAAAATCAATAAATTCACACCAGATTCATTCATTCATACAAAAATGTAAAATTATGAAAAATATTAGCAAAATTCTATGTATGTGAATTATGAAAAATTAATTTATTTTAAAATTTTTTCAATCAGTCAAAATAATCCCAAAAAAATTGATTTCCTTTTCGACTTTTTTCCCACACACACACACAATCTACCCAAGCTTTAAAACAGAATCTAACCCAAGCTGTAATAATTTGAAATTTCTTTTCAAAAAGTCAAAATTCACACCATCCTTATGAAAATGTTCAATAAAATAATTAATTTTCTCGTTTTCGTTGTTGTTGTTTCATTACCACACACACACAGTAGCCAAATGATGCCTTTTTGATCTATTTTTTTGTTTTTGAATCTTGATTTTATCTCTTCAATTGTTTTTCGACAGAGAAAAAAAAATAAAAATAAATCAATTACACACATGCACAACATGATTATGTTGATGATGATCATAATGATATGCATGTCCAGATAAAATAAAATGTTTAAAGTTTTTCTTTTTTCAAAATTCAAGTTGATGATGATCATGAAATGTGGATGAATGAAAATAAATGAGTAAATTAACTTACAACAACAACTAAAAGATTGAACAAGATCCCTATATGTTAGTAATGTGTTATCACTTATTTTCAATCTCTCTCTCTCTATATATATCCATTGTGGAAAAGAAAAACTCGTGTTCAACTCTGGATTGTTCTTATTCAATGAAAAACAGGATGTTTTTGTTTCGCTAATTGAATTTTTCATTTAAATTTTTTCTGATTTCGCCAATTTTTAATCAGAAATTCCGTGTTTCTTATAAATGATGGAAAAAAAATTTAAATTTAAAATTTCATTTAGCTGGAAAAGTTGTTCGAAGAACAATGTCCAATTACCATCATCATCATCATCATCAACATTGTTCAAAGAATCTCTATTCATTTCATCAATATAAGAATAATTTTTGTTGAAAAAATTTTTTTTGATGTTTTGACATAGACCATAAAGACAGTTCATGAATGTAGCAAATGAAAAAAGAAGAATTTCGCTGATTGAACGCTGATGACGGCAAAGATAATGAAAAAATCACAGCAGGCAATGGTGATGGTGATGATCACTTGTTGTTGTTGTTTTTGTTTATTGTGAAAGACCGTTTTTACGTTTTTTGTTTTTCTTTCCTTTCCTTTCAGAGTTGATTGAAGTTTTTCTTCATTAAACATCCAAAAAATGAAAAAAACTTAACAGACTGATTATTTTTCAATGTTTGGTGCTTGATTAATTTGAGAAACAAAAGTTTGTCGTCCATCATCCGATCTTCTCCTCTTCAAGGATGATGATGGTGATGAATCACCATAAACTTTGATTGGGCAAAATGATAATTTGATTTGACAACGCATCTTTTTTTTCATTTACTTTAACTTTCACTACATATGGGTTTGGACGATATGATGATCATCATGATTATGATGACCAAAACAAAATGGGTAGGATCATCATAATCATCAACAACAAAAAGACCGGTAGCACACAAAGAGTATGACCGATGCAAATCTTATGATGATGAAATGAAATCAATGAAATTACCAAAAACAGAATTGAATAGTGAGAGTTCAACAAAAAATTATGTCACAAGTCAAAGGTCATGCGTTCAGGCGTGTCCATTTTAATAATAATAATAAGAATTTGTAACAAAATATTAATTTTTTTTCTTTTTTTTTTGAATGTTCAATATGTTTGATTACATCATCATCTTCATAATCAAAAAAATATTATCATAATTTTGTTACAACAACACACACAGCAGACACACGTGTACACCTGTGGTTGTTTGTATGGAATGATAATCATAATTTTAAAATTGAAATTTTTCTCAAATTTCTTTCTTTTTTGGTTTTTTTTAAATTTAAAAATTCTTTAAAGTTTTCTTCAATCTTAATCATAATCGCCAAAACAAAACAAAATTATTGTTCACACAAACACACCATTCACCATCATCATCATCATCATTGATCTAAGGTGCGGTCTGAATTGAATTTCAATCCACTATTGTTGTATTTTGGTTTGGTTGTTTTGGGCTGTTGTTGATTTTGTTCATATTTTTTTCAGTTTATTCTACGATTTTCCCTCATTGATTATGTTAGAGAACCCTTCTAAGTAATCAAAAGCAAAAAATAACTATATCCGGTGAAAACTTTTGACTTTTGGTTTGTCACTTTGTGTTTGAATATAAGTGTGATTCAACGTGTGTACACCCACATTCAACAAAGGTCATTGAACAACAACAACAACAAACAAATCTTTTAATTACATTTTCTTCTTCTTTCTTCTTCTTCCTTTTCGCCTTCATCATCATCATCGTCATTTATTTACTTTGATGGAATTTGTTTTTTTCTTTTTTCACTTGAAATTCATCAATTCACCAATCTTCTTCAGCATCTTTCCTTGATGATGATGATGAGCTTTTTCGCTTCGACCTACATGATGTCAAATGAAAAATAATTAATTAATTCAATTGGTTTGAAACAAAAGTAATTAATCACATTATACCTTTTCTTTTTCTTTCTTTCTTTTGATTGATTATTTACACGTGCAAAGTTTCCTTTTGTATATGGAAAATTGACAAATGAGAAATATGAAATATTTAAATTTCCGCATCCGATCAAAACAAAACAAATGAATGAATGAATTCGGGCACATCTTCAATGAATTATTTTCTAAGTTTGTTTCGGTATCAGTGTTGAATAAAAGAAAAACATTGACAAGATGGATTGTGTTTTTGTTGAACATCTTTGTCGCCCACAATCATTTTTTTTGTTTAATTTTTTTTCGTTCAAATATTTACAATGCGTTGGCGTCAACGATGATGATAATGATAATGATCGTGGCTTATTGTTAATTTTTCTTTACGTTTGTTTTCGCCCAAGTCAAGACAAATTGTCGATCTGTAATTTGTTTTTCGTTTTTTTGTGACAACACCAACACAATGTATACGGATTTTTCTTTTTTCTTTACTTTTTTTCTGAATCGACTGCATTGATATTGACATTTTGATCTATTCAAATTTTTAATTTATTTTACTAATCTTATGCAATTTTTCTTTCTTTTCTTTTCTTCTTTTTAAATTCAATAGATGTACCAGATCCTCCAGGTAAACCATTCATAATGTCATTTACATCACGTTCAGTAAATTTATCATGGGCACCAAGTTTTAATTCACATAATTCACCTGTATTGAATTATATTATTCATACAAGGTACATTTATTCATTTATTCATGTTTGATTTTCCCTCATATTAACAATTTTTTTTTTACTTTATAGAATTGGTGAAAATGGTGATTGGGATAGTATGAATGGTATATCAACATTAGATAATCGTACTGAATATTATATTGATAAATTACAACCATTTACTGTTTATTCATTTCGTGTTATTGCTGTTAATGCAATCGGTGCTAGTCAACCAAGTAAAGAATCTTATTATACTGTTACATTACGTGAAAGTAAGTTATTATTTATTTTAATAAAAAACTATGAAGTTCAACAAAATTCTTTTTTTTTGTCTTTTTTTTCAGTTCCGGATGGAATTCCAATTGGATTCCGATGTGTAAATAAATCATCATCATCATTAAGTTTTGAATGGCATCCACCACCACGTAATACAATACATGGTGAATTTATTGGTTATCGTTTACGTTATCATAAAAATGGTAATTCAGCTTCATTATTAGTATTACATGAACGTGAAATTACTATTGGTGATCCTGAAGCAAAGGTAAGCAATGCATTTTTTAAACTTTTTCAATTTTCAAAAAAAAAAAAATTCAAAATGGCTATTATGACGCCATCTTGGAATGATGATTCAAATTATTCTTTAAAAAAAAAATTATGATCAAAAAAACAACGACGAGCAAAAGACGAACACCACACATTGAATTGAACAAGAAAAAACCACCGAAAACAAGTTGTATTCATTCAATGTTTTTGTTTTGTTTACGTCGTGAATTCGCCAGCCAATAACACTCACACACAAAAAAAAAACAACATTCTCGTTCGGTTAGCCTTGGTATTCAGTGATCAAACATAAACATACCAGCTGAAACCAGAAAAAAAAACGTTCTCTGTCCATTCATTCATTCATTGATCTAAAAAAAAAATTTCAAAAGTTCTTTGTTGTTGATGATGTTCTTTTTCCACCAATGTATGACCACCACCACTACAACTCACTGAAAAAAAATTCTCAATCTGATCTGATCCATCCATTCATTCATCCATAACATCCCCGCCTTGATTTTTTTCACTGGCAATATTATCGTTGATGTAATCAAAGAAGAAGAATTAGAAAAAATAAATATCGATAACTCATACAGGTCAATAACTGGTTCAATGTGTTACCATTGAGATTAAATTCAATTCGATTTTGAATGAAGAAAAAAAATTGATCTAGAAATTGATCTAACCCATAGAACAATTGAATAAACGTGTGTCTACGTGTCTATTTCATTTCATCAAATTTTTAAAAATTCGTGTTTAAATCATCTTTAAATGATAATGATGATCAGCGTATAAATCTCTGTGTGTGTGTGTGTGTGTAAATGATACAAACATCAAGCCATACGACATTATATTTAGCCATTTGTTTTGTCCAACAAGAAAGATATCTTTGGAACAACAGAAACAGTAACAGTGCGAAAAGAAACTCATCTTGAAACAGTTTAATTGAACATCTTGCATCTTTGTTATGTAGAGAAAGATTATTATGTTTGACCTATGTTTCTTTATTTCGCAAATGATGATAGTAGTCGTAGTAGTCGTTCGAGCAACAACTAATGACAAGAAAAAAAGTAGTCAAAGGTTTTTTTTTCTATTTGAATGAATTAATGTGTTGAAAAAGACAAGAGAAGGATTCGCCGAATATCATCATCATCATCATACTCGTTTGTCCTACTTTTTTGTTGTTGTTGTTGTTGTTGGATTCTGCTATTGGAAAAAAACAAAAATCAATGATAACGATTCGATTTCAAAGAATTAAATTCAAGATCATCCACTACCGCGAATCAACTTTTCAATCGAATTTGATCTTGAAAAAAACAAATTTTTCGCTTCCAATTTGATCTATTCAAAGCCTTTTTGAAATGATTTCAATCAGTAATCCTATCGAAAATTCATGAAGATTATTTTACTTTTGACAAAATCTGTAATCTTTTTGGCGCCCTTTGGATTTGATTTTTTTTTATTGATCATCATTTTCTATCACTTATCATCGACGACGACGATAACAATACAAACATAGCAACCAGGAAAAAAGATCCTAAATTTTATTATTATTACGATCAATGTGTCCACAGTTTGTGTGTCGTTATCATTTACAACAACCATCATCACCATCGACATCACCATCGTCAACATTGAAAATTTTAAACAATATCAGATCACAACCATCGTTGCGATGGAAACAACATAAACGACAACAACAATCTTTTATTTTGTGTCAAAAATCATCATCACTATTTTTACAATCAAATTGTCACAACATAACAACAACAAGAATAATTATTTATCTGTTGTCTAATATTTTTCTATTATTATCTTTTTTATATGTTTTTGTTGTTGTTGTTGCAAACGATGAATTACAAATATCATCATCATCATCAAATGATTCAACAAATATCGTTGCTACAACCGAATTACCATCATCATCATCATCGTCGGTTACACAGAATTATACGATAAGAAATTTAGAACCATATACAGAATATTTTGTTACATTACGTGTTTTCAATCCAAAAGGTGATGGTCCTGTTGCTACATTGGCTGCTACTACCGATGAAGGAGGTAATGTATCATTTTTTGGTGAATTTTTGGAATGAAAATTGATTGATTTTTCCCTTTCATTAAAATTCTTTTATAGTTCCATCACCACCACGTAATGTTACTGTACAACGTATAAATAATTTAATGGCACGTGTACAATGGAACGAACCATTACAATTAAATGGCCGTATAAATGGTTATCATATTTATGTACATAATATGGCTGCTAATCTAACTGAAGTAAAACGTTTACAAACAACGGATTTTACACAACATTTATTTGAATATACTATTCATAATTTAAGTAAGATATGATTGATGATGATGATTATCATTGACGCAAAAACTAATTTTATCAATTCTATATTCTGTTTAGAACCATTTACACAATATAAAGTTTGGACAAAAGCATATACTGAACGTTCAGAAGGTGAAGCATCAAGAACAATTGAATTTCGTACAGATGTTTCTGGACCATCTGCACCATATATAACTAATCTTACCTGTGAAGGTGATGATGCACTTATTGTACAATGGACACGACCAGAACTTTTTTATCATAAAATTGATTATTATTTTGTTTATTATCGTTCCGAGCATGATTCGGATGATAATTTTGAAGAAATTCCTATAAATATACCCGGTTTTGATACATCATTTGAACATTATGTAAGAAATGATTTTTTTCCAAAAAATTCAAATTGATCTAATATTTTTTTGAAATTCTTTTTTAGACTAAAATTACCAATCTAACTAAAGGAACATTATATGAAGTTAAAGTTCAAGGAGCAACCCGAAGTCTGAAAGAAAGTAATAAACTTTATCGTGGTGATTTTAGTGAATCACGTAAAGTTATTCTTCAGAGTAAGTGTATCAGTAAGTTCTATCTTTTTCCTTATTTTTATAAATCTTACTAATCATGACTATATTCTTTTTTCTATCTATCTCTATATTTTTATCTGGAAATCTTTGTTTTTTCCATCAAATTAAAAACACAAAACAAAATCAAATTATTTTGCGAGCAATTTTTTTTGGTGATTTTTTCCTTTTGGGGGCATTTGCATACGCTTTAAATTGCCTTCTTAATAACAACTTCTTTATCTCTGATATTTCTGATGAGCAAAAAAAACAAAATTAGAATTTAGATTAGTCATTGTGTTTTGTTTTTGATTTGTCTATTTTGTATCATTCATCAATCAATTAATTCAATGTTTTTTTGATTTATCTTTAGGCTATGCATCTGGTTCGGAAATATTTTCGGCTTCATTAATGGCCGGATTAACATGTGCACTATTGGCATTCCTATTGGCATTGGCTAGTTTTTTTCTATGGAGAAAATATTTTCAAGCAGCCTATTATTATCTGGATGATCCAGCTGTTGGTGGTGGTGGTGGTAGTAGTAATCCCCGATCATCACCAAATTTATCTGAAGTTTATATTGATGAAGCAGAATATCCACCAATAATAACTACACAATGGTCAAGACATGTACAAGAATTACATTGTGATAGTGATATTGGTTTCACTCGTGAATATGAACAATTACAACGTTCAACCGAAGTACATGCCGATCGTCTTTCATCTGAACATTCACATATGACTGAAAATAAAACTAAAAATCGTTATGTTAATATTGTTGCTTATGATCATACACGTGTATTATTGAAACCATTACCTGGACAAAAGAAAACTGGTCATGATTATATTAATGCTAATTATATTGACGTAAGTTATTTTTTATCAATCAGATTATTCAATCAAATTTTACTTTTTTTTTCCACCCACTTCATCAATAAAGGGTTATCGTAAATCACAAGCATATATTGGTACACAAGGTCCATTACCGGCTACATTCGATGATTATTGGCGTATGATATGGGAACAAAGAGTTTGCATTGTTGTTATGATTACCAATCTAATGGAACGTGGAAGGGTTAGTTGTTTGGAAATTTTATCATTTTATTGGCTCTGAATTTGCTTGCTGAAAATTTTATGTTGCTTTCTTCTGATATCATTTTCATTCAGTGTGTGTTTTTAATGTCACTATAATCATTTCCTACAGATTCTTGATTTATTTCATCTCTAATGATTGATACTTTGTCTTTTTTTCTCTCTCTCTTTCATCTTTTTTTCACTTTTTCTGGTCTTTTTTGTTTCATTTCTTTCATTCCAACTTTTTTTTTCTCTCAGAGTTATCTTCAGCGTCATGCTGAAATGATGGATGATGGAGTGAGTATCAATCTCTCATATCCCTCTTTCAATTTGTTTGTCATTTTCTTTTCATTTGTTCCATGTTGCTTATTCCATCAATTTATAATTAAAATTTTTCATAATTTGAAACTAATAAATTTTTACATTTTCAAATTTACACAGAGAAAATGCGATTTATATTGGCCAAAAGATGGTACCGAAACATATGGTATTGTACAGGTTCGCCTGTTACAAGAAGTTGTAATGGCTACATATACTTTACGTACTTTTCATGTTAAAAATCTTAAAATCAAAAAGGTATTTTCAATGGTGAAAAAAAAATTTTTTTAATTTCAATTTTAAATTTTCATTTTGATTAGAAACATGGAAATGAACGTACAGTTTATCAATATCATTATACAAATTGGCCTGATCATGGTGTACCGGAACATCCATTACCAGTATTAGCATTTATACGAAAATCAGCTGCAGCTAATCCACCTGCTGGTGGACCAATTATTGTTCATTGTTCAGCTGGTGTTGGTCGTACTGGAACATATATTGTACTTGATGCTATGATGCAACAAATTAAACATCGTAATTGTATCAATGTATTTGGTTTTCTTAAACATATTCGTCAACAACGTAATTTTCTTGTACAAACTGAAGAGCAATACATTTTTATACATGATGCATTAATGGAATTTCTTGATGCTGGTGATACTGAAGTACCATCAACACATTTATTACGTTATTTACAAACATTACAAACCGGTGGTGAACCAAAATTAAATGGTACGGATAATGGTTTAATATCATCAACAATTGATAAACATAGTCATTGGCCATTACTTGAACGACAATTTCGTATGGTCACACAATTTAAAGCAAAAGATTTTAATGTTGTTTCAGCATTAAAACCATGCAATAAACCTAAAAATCGTTCATTAAATCTTATACCATTGGAAGCACATCGTGTTCATATATTACCACGTACACCTGGTGCTGAAGGTTCTGATTATATTAATGCAACATTTTTGACTGGATTTAGTCGACTTCGTGAATTTATTATTACACAACATCCAATATGGGATACGGTTCCAGATTTTTGGCAAATGATTTGGGATCATAATGTACAAACAATAGTGATGCTTTCATCCGTTATCGATGAAAAAGAATTTCCACAATTTTGGCCAGATAAAGAAGATGAAGCTGATTATGGTTCATTTAAAGTAAAATTAATTGAAGAATCACGTTTAATGTTAAATTGTGAAAATGGTAGCATTGCAAATGGCTGTCCAAGTGGTTCTGGTTTTATTACTAAACGTGATTTAATGTTACAATCGACACAAGATGATTATGAATTATGTTGTCGATTAGTACATTGTGCTGATTGGCCTGAACGACAGCCATTGGCACAAGTTTTTGATCTCATTAAAATTGTTCAAGATTGGTGTACATCGGATACGGTTACATCATCCGGTGTATTAGGACCGGTAGTTGTTGTTGATAAATTTGGTGGTACTGAAGCAGCTACATTTTCCATTTTAACAACATTATATAAACAGCTCAATTTTGAAGATTGTGTTGATGTTTATATGTATGCAAAACTTTATCATTTACGACGACCAGGTATTTGGCGTTCACAAGATGATTATCTGTTTCTTTATCGTGCATTGGAAGCATTAGTATCATCAACATCAACCGTACAATATACAAACACACAAACACCACAATCTGGTTCAGGTACTAATGTTAATACATTAACAAGTACATCATCAGCAACACATTTAATGGGTTCAAATACACCACCACCATTAACATCATCATCAACACCAAATGAAGCATTAGCACAATCATATGCAACATTACCACGTGTTAATTCACGTAATAGTAGTCATCGACAGCAACAACAACAACAACAACAGCATAATCATTTTGGAACAAGAGGACCAATTGTTGATTTGGATCAACAACAACAACATTATGTTAATCAAAATCAACATCTTCATCACAATCACAATCACAATCATCAACAACAACAACAGGATATTTCACCCGTCAATCATCATCATCAACATCAAGCTGTTAAACGACAACAGCAACAACAACCATCGCAACATTATCATCATACTGGTCATCGTACACCATCACCATTTATGTGTGATAGTCCACAACAATTATTATCAGTACAAGCAACAACCGGAACAACTGGTTATAATTCCTATCATATATCGATGATGTCAACAGCTAATGCTAATAATATTGCTGCTGCAGCTGCTACTGCTGTTGATCAATCAAATCAAATTGTCCATTCATAGATTTTCATCTGCGTTTGAATTTGGAATTTCTTGATACTCTCAATACCTGAATCTGATTCAAAATTGACGACAAACCAAACAAATGAACAAGATTTTTGCTCAACCAATTTTAGTGTTTTAAAATTTAATTTAATTTAAAAAAATTTTCAAATTTTTCATTCATTCATACCGTAGAAATTTACTAAATTTTATTATTAATTTAAAGGAAAAACAAAATGAATTTTTACCTTCACCACTGACATTCACACAAACTAAACAAACGAACGAAAAACTATATATGAAATATAATCAATTATTTGTTGTTATCAATTGTTTAAATCGACTAAAACTCAAACTAAATCACAATCACATTCATAGAAATCTGTTACATTTATTCTGAAAAAATTATCAACAACAACAACAACATTGAACAATTCCCACCAAACCAACCAATCAAATACCTACTTTTATTGTTTCTTTTTTTTCAATTTTCAATTTGATTTGATTTTTTCTTTCTTTTTGTTCTTGTCATATTTTGCTGCTAACCGAAACTGCTGCTGCTGCTGCTGTTTACAGACCAAAAAGCCATTTTGTTTAGAAATTTTTTTTTGTAAATTTTTTCTTCTTTTTTTTAATTTAAATCTTGTGTAATTTTTTTTCTTTTTTACTTACTTTTAAGTTATTGACTTTTTTT
>ERZ500997.476-NODE-476-length-11356-cov-4.780285_pt1 | contig 11356 bp, 6 predicted proteins | sample MGYA00248826_ERZ500997 | MGnify/ENA primary metagenome ERZ500997 (study PRJEB25958, sample SAMN03398524) | human skin metagenome | study: EMG produced TPA metagenomics assembly of the Human Skin Microbiome Metagenome (human skin metagenome) data set.
AGAAGGCCATGAATGTGTAGCATACAGATCAGATACATGTATTTTGATATTTCTTTTCTTTTCTAACATTTTTTTTTTTTGAATCAAAATATTTTGTTGAGTAAAACGAAGATAATAACGCGCATCCACATTTACACACATGTCTAATACAACAGATACCCAGGATAGTCAAAATTGGAAACAAAAAAAATCAGTACCGCCCAGTATACATCTGAAAACAACCAATCGTCATCAGAATGGTTTTTAGTATCATCATTGTTCATCCGACAAAAAAAACAACAAAAAAGAAGGATGATACAATTTTTCGGTTATTGAATTACGTAAATGGAACAAACAAACAGATATGATAGAATCCTTTACATTCATATGTAAGAAACATTGGAAAAAAAGCTATATGATAAAAGAGATGCGCCATGCGCATTTAATTCTCATCATCATCATTTTTTCAAAAATTCTGTTCCTTTCCCTTATTGTCACCTATCATTTATATTCCCTTTCTTTCAATGTATCAATTCTATTATTTTTTTGTTGGATCATCAATTCTTTTCTATGGATTCATCATTCGAACGCTTCTTCAACATCATCATATAAATAAAATAAGTATGGCTATTTGGATGATGATGATGATGATGATTGAAGCTCCACCTTTTATGCGTAAGCAAACCGTGCTTTATTGTATATTATGCGTATTTCGGTTGGCTCATCCGCACACACAAACACAACACATATCATCCATATCTATGTGTTTGTCTGTCTGTCTTTCTATTTCTTTTTTCTATTTATCTCTCTCTCTCTGACACTCTCTCCCTCTCTGTGATATACATGAACAAAATATAAGTATTTTCAATGTATTGTGAGAATCTGTGTATGTCTCCTCTTTGCTTTTGTCAGTTATATTCATTGTATGATAGTCAGTCAAACAAAAAGACGCTCCACCTCTATCTCTACTGATTCAACCAACCAACCAACAAAACTGATTCACCCAAAAAAAAAAATCTTCTCAAGATTTTTTTCCATCTTTTTTTTTTGGTTTTTGGTTATTGTCATTCGGAGTATTTGGTTATAAGTATCATATACCATTCCAGTTTTTTTCCCAAAATATGGTTGATCAGTATTTTCTTTTTCATTTCGATTGCATCATATTTTTTCGATTTTCGAAATTGTTATCATTGTTCCAAATGTGAATGTGTTTGTGTCTGGTGTGTGATGTTTGTCTGCTGATTTATTCAACCATCTGCTCATTTATCATTAATGATTCCTGATATATTTACCTGATTGTGTATCTTTATGTGTGTGTGTGTTTTTGCTTGTGTCTTGTTCAATTTAATTCATTTCATTGCAATATCATTTTGTTTCAAAAAAAATAAATTAATGTGTTAGATTCCATTCAATGTTTACATTCATATTACAGAATCTATTTTTTATTGATTTATCCAACTTCCCCCAAAAAATAATAAATAAATAACCAACTTTAACTTTGAACTATTTAAAATCAATATCCATCGAATAACAAAACAGAAATACTACTTGACCTTACGGTAACCTATGTTCATAATTTCAATATATTCGAAATTCATACTTTATGTATTTTATCTTAAAAGTTAAATTATTACTCAATATCCAATCGATTTGTTTGTTTGTTTTTCTGCTGGTGTTTTGTAATTTAATTTGATTGATTTTTTGGAAATGTTGATTTTTTCAAATGAAGAATGGTAAATGGGTGGAGATTATTGTTTTCTTCTTCATCATTTGTGAATATTATGGAAAAAAATCCATCAAGGATTCATACATATCTAATAGGCGGAGCTTATTCTTTAGCCGATCGGGTTACAATTTGAATGTTGGCAATCAACAGTGTTTGAATCAAAAAAAATTATATTAAAAGCAAAAAAAAAACATCAACGTAAATACCAATCATGTCGATTACCAGTGATTTAAACGGCTCATAGGCTATTCAAGATTCATTTTAGTAATTTAATAACAATAATAATAATAAAGTATCGAAAGTCCAGTGTGTGTATGTGTTTCAACATATATTCTGTGTTGCAATTCTTTTATTGTGGAACAAAAAAAAAAATCAATTTCATTAAATCGATACATTCATTTTGATCAAAAGTTGGTGTGTGTGTGTGTGTCTGGAGTGTTGATGAGTTCAGCACATTTTGTTTAGTTTTCAAATTTTGATTATTTTCATTGATATTATCGAAAATGAATTTTCCGTTTGCTTTTTTTTGTTGTTGTTGAACATTTTCAACACCCAGAATTTTGTCATTTTTTTCTGAAAAAAAAGAAAGAAAAATTGAAATAAAAAATTTCACTAAATGTCAAGTAAACAACAACAACAGCATTCGTATTAGATTAAGTATCGTTGATAAAATCCTGTATCAACCATGACCATAGTAACAAACGTTGGTTAGCAAATGTGTGTGTGTGTGTATCATTGTCCAAAAGCTAAAAATATTTGATTTCGTTTCTTAATGGAAACATCTTTATCTTTGATTATATTTTTATTTTTCTGACTGCAAGTTTATTTATTTTATATGTCCATTTTGGTATTTTGTTGTTAATATAGTCTATTAGGTTTATGAACAGAAAATATAAATGACTATTAAGGAAGAGTTCATCAATTTTCAACAATAGACTAACTAACAGCAAAACAATTGTATTAGATTGGCTATTTAGATGATCTTTGAATTTTATTTTATTCTTTGGTTCATTATGGATGATGATGATGATGATCGACGTGTGCTCCAAAGGTCCAGTAATGTGTAAAACGTTGTTAATGAGCGTGCAATCATTTTCATCGCCCATCGTTTTTGATGTTGTTGTTTTGGAAGCAAAAAAAAAATCTTTTTATTTTTCAACCATTTTTGATCGTTTCGAATCTAACACTTAAATAAAGCCGAAGCTAACCAAACGTCAAATTAATGACTCTTTGCTCGGAATTCGGACTATTGGAACAAACAAACAAACAAACAAATGAAAAAAAAAACTAGTATTTATTGTTAGACCATTCATTGGATTTGATAATATAATGATAATATTAATAGATTGGGCGTGCGCATTTAACAACTAGAAGAAAAAAAATCGAAAATTGAAATCCAAAAAATAAAAGAGAGAATCCATTAAATGGAATCCGGTAAACATTTTTTTGTCGGGATTCGTAATATTGGCTATCTTGATTTTCATTCATCTTTTTTTTCTGTTGTTCACAAAGTTTCAATTATATAACGATAATATATTTTTTATTATCCGGTCAACCGAAATCTGTGAAACTTACTTTGTTGACTTTTGAGGTGTTGAGGTATTTTTTTTTCATACCATAAACAAAAGGGATGATCAGAAAAAAAAACGGTAAAAAATAAAACTAGGACAATCATTATTTAATTAACTGTAATTTTGTGTAAGTGTTAAACAGAAAAAATTCTTAAAAATTGCAAGAAAAACCTCAAATCGCCACCATTCAATTTTCAAAACATATTTTCTGGGTGAAAAGACAAATTTTTTTGTTTTGTTTTGTTTTTAAATTATTGAAAAAAAACAACAAAAAATCATTTCCGTTCGAAATGGCCAATTAAGATGGCGAAAAAAAGGATCTTTCGATATTTACAAGCCCAGCCAATATCTCACACAAAAAATATTCGTACAAACATGTACAAACAAGGATCTTCGTTTTGTTCATCGTCGAAATTTAGATGGCTATTGTAGAATGAAGTAAAAAAAAAATGGAGAAAAAAAAATTGTCATCATCATTTAGAGAAGAGCCATTTTGACACAGGAAACCGGATTCTTGTTTATCATCATCGACACACTTATCGTGATTGAAGATCTTTTTTTTCCAGCTTAAATTGTTTCCAAGTTTTCAAGGGTTAAGATTTTTTGAAAACCTTTTTTTTTATTTTCAGGGTTTTTTTTCTACCACAATAAACATAAACGAAATTGACATTGATTAAAGTGATCATTTTTGTTTTTGGTGTTATTGTTTTTCCACATATAACCATAGAGATTATTTGATGATCATAAAACAAAATAATAATGATGGTAATGATTGTCACCATATTCAAATCGATAATATTTACTTTGATGAGTGTGTTTTCTCAATGATGATGATGATGATGATGATGATCAATGTTTTCTTTTCGGGCGTATTCCCAACGACAATGTAAAACTTCCGTTGTAATTTTGTGATGTGAAATGAGATAGTAAAAAATTTATTATTCAACCTGTGATAAATTGAAATAACTCTGTATTTTTTGTTTTGTTTTGATCATTAGGATGGTGTATCAAGATATTTTCGTTTACTAGGAAATTTTTCAAAACGATTCAAATCTAAAAATTCACAAAAATGATTACAGATTTGTTAACACCATCATCGTTACGGCAGCCAAAATCAACAAATACAAAACAATCGAATATTGAAAAAAGAAATCGATCGATAAAAATCAATGATCAAAATCATAAACATTCATCGATGGCTCCAGGGAATCTTGTTACTGATAATAATCATTTACCAATATCGCCAACTATTTCAGCTAATACAATGGCATCATATTTATCTTCTCTTCTTCATCCTCATCATCAGCATTATATTCATTCATTACCAACACATTCGGATGTTTATTCTGAACAATATGCTCAAATTAATAAACTATCACCAACAATCAATCCGTTGTTGAATAATCATCAAAAATTTATGGATAAATCGACAAATTTCGATATAAATACTTCAACATTTTTTGAACAAATTTATGCAAAACATTTTCCAAATTTACCTGACAAATTAAAAGTTTATTATAATAATAAATCAACATCAAATGATAATGAATCAATGATGATGAGCAATACTATTTTGAAAAATTTTTATATTGCAACATCTATCGATATTCAACGTTCAACAACATTTGGACCATATACAGCTAAAATTGGTAAAAGTCGTCAACATTTATCGAATGCAGATCAATGTTTTAAGGTAAGTGTTTCAATAGAACAAGTTCAGAAAAAGTTCATTCACAAATAATACGAACAAATGAAGTGAAATTATGAAGTTTTTGATATTTTTTTCTGGTCAACCAAAAAAAATCATCCATACCGTTTCCCAACTCGGAGAAGGTATAATTCATTGAACCAAAGATTCGATTACGACAACAACAAACAACGACGAATCATCAATGATCATCTATTTTCTTTTAGTCAAAAATTTTTGATATTTGTATATTTGTTTTGCTTGGACACAAGTGTATCAGACAGGCAATACGGTTAGAAACAGCAACAACAACAGCAGCAGCGGGTGATTCAATACGAATAAGATTTTTTTTTAGTCGATTGGATAATTGATTTTGTTTGTTCGGACAATTTTTTTTTGGAAACAACAAAAAAAAATCTAGGAAATCGAATCTTAATGTAGAAATACGTTCAGTTTTTTCTGAAAATAAGATCGATGAGCTTCGATCATCATCATCATCATCAATGAAAGTCCACCAGATGGACATTTTTTTCTTTCTCTTTTTACTTCGGTATATTCAGAGACCATATGATGATGATGATGATGATTGAGCTATTAGTGGTCCATGTGTGATTGGTTCGTATTCTTATTTAAGTAAGAAATCTATAAATGACTATTGGTAGTATATATTGATAATAATCATATCCTATGATTACCTAAAATTTTTTTTTAGAATATCAATCAGAATCAGAATCAGAATCATTACAACAACACACACAGTGGCAAACAGTTGTATATTTGATTGAAGAAAATAATAATGGATGCAATGGATTCAAACAAACAAGCAAACACACACACATTATATAAAATATAATGGCCATCAAACATTCGGAAGCAATTTAAATTGTTTTTTTTTTTGAAAAAAAAACGAATCAAGAAAACAATCATACATGTAAATGTGAATGATAGTTTTGTTGTTGTTGTTGAATTTGGACCACCACTATCGTTTTGCAACAAAATATTTTTGATTATCATTTTCTTTTTTCTATATATTTCAGCTGGTCCACAATTCTTGATCGGTGTGTTTGTTCAGTATTCGGATTTAGTTTGATTGCTCGAGATAATTTTTTTTTTCATATACATTTTCTTTGTTCAATTTATATATCAAATTGAGTCACCATAAATATCATTCATATTTTTTTTCATATATATAAATATTTGCTTCCTATTTCTGGTTCTGGCGTCAGCTTGTATCAATTGCCTGTTTTTTTTTTGTTTTTGTTCAGGGGTATCGTATGCTACACAAGCACCGTTATTGCACAACTAATGTCAATGATGATGATGATGATGATGATGGTTATAGCCGTAGTAACCAGTAAAAAAAATTTAGCAAATTCATTCATTTCAAGGCGAGCGCAATTACATATCCACACAAGCACACATATTTTTTTTGTTTGTTTGTTTGAAGATTTTGATTTTTGATCCTCGAAAAAAAAGGTCAAAAATAATATATTGGAGAGCGAGAGAAAAAAAAAGCATAATCACATTAAATAAGAATAATCATTTGAAAATAAATTAGGTGTCATTGAAAATTGATTCAAAAAGATCATCGTCGATAAGAAGATAAATAGACAGACAGATAGATAGATTCTGGTATTGACTATTTTTTATTTTGTCAATGTTGTTGATTTAGTTGATCGGTTATGTCAAAGACACACACACACACACAACAGATGGATTCAATAGGATTTTAATTGGCCATTCCAACATCATTACAACAAAGATGTCAAAGACATGTTTTCATATTTCTTTTTTTTTCAATCTCTTCTTTATTCTATAGTGAGTATGCAATAAAATATGTTTTTTTTCTGGTTTTCATTTCTAAGTTTTGGGTAAAAAACATTTTTTTTGTTTTGTTTTTGAGATTCAACCACGAGAAAAGAAAAAAAAATCCGTACATCCTGCTTGAATTCATTTTTTTTCTTTTTGTTGGTTGATCTTTTTTTGGATACCACATAAACATGCATGCATGCATCGATAATTCTGTTTTTTTTCCATCTTCTTCTTCGAGGGATTTTTGATACATTTATCAATGTTCGATTGCTTGGCTCCAAATAAATCGAAACAGAAACCAAAAAAAAATGAAAATCAAAAAATACATAAATCTTTTTTCTCCCTTGATTTGTTTTTGGCTTTGGTTGTTGTTGTTGTTGTCTCGATACAAAGTTATTGAATAAAATGATAGATAAGTAAAACTATCTTTGTGGGCAGCAGCAGCAGCAAATCTTTGAGAATTTCGTTTTTCTCCCCAATTCAAACAACAGAATATGAATGGTAAAATGTTTCAATTTCGATTCCAGGCGTCTTTTATTATAGAGCTGCGCTTTATCGATTGCGCCGAATTTATCGGTGTGAATCTTTCTTTGTATCAATGATACATACACACACGCATATATAGCGATAGGTTCCAAGAGGATTTTCTTGTTCATTTTACCAAAAAAAATTTCACCATATTTATACGTGTATGTACACACATCAAAGACTGTCATCATCAAGCAGCAATCATGACGATGACGATGATTATGTTGATGTTGATGGTTTCCAGGCGTCAATCCATAATAATAACAATGATGATGATGATGCCAGAATATCAGAACCCAACAAATAATAATAAAACTGTGATCGAAAACAACATAGAAATATGACAGAGAAAAAAATGATTGCTTGGATGGTGTTAATGCGTCGCAGATTTTTTTTGTTGTTGTTTTGTTTTATATGATTTGATTTGACATTTGCCTGTTTTTTTTTTAAGTTATTGTTTTTTTCTATTTTATTTGTTGGAATGGAAAAAAACGAGAGGTGTGATGTTGGATTTCATCACTCAAAATAGCAATTAATGTCATGACGAAATTTGAATACATTTTTGTTTTTGATTGTTAGGGGTAATGTGTTGGAGATAAGAAGAAAAAAAAATTCACACGAACATGTACCTGCATGCACACGTGTGTGTGTGTTGTAACATGTTACACCCACACAAGAAATATTTGTATTTTTTTTTTGTGGTACGAATCACCTTGGTGATAAATTTTTTTCTGATTGAAGAAAATTCAATCAATGAAAATATTTAATTCAATTCGAATTTTTGCTTTCTTATTTTTGTCACCGGAATTCAGGAAACATGAACAGGAAAAGAAAGGGAAAAAAAGATCAATCACCACAAATAAATATGAACACAGTGTGACAGTTGTGTTTAAAATGAAAAAGAAAGAAAGAAAGAATAATTTAGATTATGTTATATAATTTTTAATGATTTTATCATCTGCTATTGATGTTCTCATTTTATTGGTTGGTTGGGATATAGAAAAATTGAAATCAAATATCAGTGATATGGTAAGATATACAAGAGTTAGTTACTTTTACTAGTTTCATACTCAAAAGTTAACATCATTCATAATGGATCTCTAATGGATGTAACAGGAGGATCAAATGGATCCATGATGATGATGATGATGATGATGGTTGCAAAGAAAAAAAAATAACACAGGAGAAGAAACTAAAGAATCATAATTTTTTTTAATGGATACAACATATGTCTATATTGGTTTTGCCTATGTTTTCGATTAGATATACCAATGTCAATGATATAGCGATGCCATTTTTTACATCAATCTAGCTCCAACCAATTCCGTAGCCAATGTGGACATTGTTTAAAGATATTTGTGTTTAATAGCAAAACGAAAGAACTTTTTCAAATATCCGTGTGTGTGTGTGTGAATCCCCAAAAAAAAGGCCAGACAGGCTGTCAGTGAAGATATAATAATAATATTAATAATATGATGATATAACATGTTCAATCCATTATTTACAGATAATTTAACAACGATACAACAATATAACGTTGTCGTTGTGAAAAAAAAACATTTTTTTTCAATATTGGATATTATACGTTCAAAGAGATGTTTGTGTGTGTGCGTTTTTTTATATTGATAATAGAATTGAATATTACAAGACTTGTGTATGTTGTTGTCATCATACATCACATCATACAAGTGATGTGTGTTGTTCGTGCCCATAAAATTAGTTTTCATTTTTTGGCATACATCGTAGAGTATCGTTGTCGTCGTCATACGAACCATGAAACCCGCGAATCAAATTGCTACACGCCTCGATACACACCAACACGTGTGTCTTGATCTCTCTCTCTCTCTCTCTCTCTCTCTCTCTCTCTTTATCCAAATTATCATTATCCGATTGTAATGCGGAACAATATTCGTCACCGTTATTGATTCTAGCGGTGAATGTCTTTTTTTTTCTTTCATTTCTCAATGATCAAAATTGAATCTTTCAAATTTTCTTATTTTCCATTCAATCAGATTTAAATTGAAATAAGAGTAGGCATGAAAAAGTTTTAGCCAATTTTCGATCGATTCCATCCGAAATTTTTCATTATGATGCTTGTTTTTGAGGAAAAAAAATCCTGAAATCTAGACTTGGCAGATAGAATAATTTATCATTCTTTTTTTGTTGGTTCGAGAAGCAAAAAGTTTTCAAAGAACAGAATTCGAGACTTTCAATATTAAATATCGATCCAAATATAATAAGAAACGAATGTTTACTTTTTTGTTTTGTTTACGTTATTATGTTATGATTATACTAACGGGTTAATTCTAATATAATATACCCACAATGCCGGGTTGCTGAAACAACAGCTTTTTCATGATTTATGACCTGGAAAAGATATGTCCGAACAAAAAGTTCAAAGTAAGGTCGTCGAGGTCATTCCGGCCAAGTTTACGATAATTAATTATTAGGGATTAATTAATTAGCATGAATCATTTTTTTTGCTGAAAAAGAATAATTGTCGATAATTTATCTTGATTATTTTGATATTATAAAGATCACCCCGTTCTAATGAAAGATTCTTGTTTGTTTCAAATAAAAACAAAAAAAAAAATGTAACTTTCTGGTTATCATATTTTTTTTTTAATCGGCCACCTACAACGAATCAAATCAAATAAAATTCATAAACATTGACAATGTCACACGTGTGTCCTATGTGTGACATGTTCGATTGAAACTTTCAATTACATTTTCATTGATTTCATTTGGATTCCTGATATGAATTGTTGTTTCGAAGAAATTTGGCAACTATTTTCTTAGTATGCATGTGTGTAGGTGTCAATTTTCTTTTTTTCTGATATCCTGGCGCGTGTCGGTATATTACATGAAAAATGAATTAGTTTTTATTTTTATTATTTTTTTTTTGTTGCGGTTTTCAAAAGCATTTGAAACATTTCCATTTGATTAGTTTTTTTTCGAACAGATCTCAACTATTCGTCAACAGATGTCGCAATCGTTCACAATTTAATTTTTTTATTCAAATTTTTTAAAATCTTTTTTTTTTAATTTTTTACAAATTCAGGTAACAGATCGTTCTGGAACATTTTCTGCATGGGTAGAATTAAAAGATCCACAAGTTTATAATTGGATTGCTGCAATTCGACATTTAAATCAAAATTTAACCGAAGCTGAACAACAACTTGCCGATAATGATGATGATTCAGATAATGGCAATAATATTCAATCAAATAAAAAACGATCAACTATTTTGGCCGATAATGATTCTTCTTATCATTATAAGAATTCTGCGGAAGAAAAAATCAAATCCCGCGATGCTAACGCCATCTTGTTATTGTTTTGTGGACAAGTATGTTGAATTTTTTAAATTTTTCCCTTTCGTTCACTTTGTCTAATTTATACCGTTTGTTGTATTTTTAAACGAAAGTGAACAAATAAATTAAAAAAAAAATTTTCCCCCAATGATGATAGTTTTAGATATTTGTATGTTTCCAAAATGAAATTGCCTAAAGCTGTTCATTTCATCAGGATGTTACACATTTTTTTCCTATCTAATTTGAATTGACCAAATGCGTTGTCTTCCTTTTTGTCGATCAAAAAAAAAAAAATTGGATCGATTAAAATTTTTTTTTTTAAATTATAAATTCGAGTAGGAGAATCTTGTTTTCGTTTGGACAAATTTGGTCAACCAAAACAAAACAAAAAAAAAGATGTTCAATTGATTCTATTTGAATGAAAATAACTGTTTTCCAAAATATATTGATTGATTTTTTGCAAAGTTTAATTGGATCACATTCTTTATGATTGTCATTTTAGATGTCCAAAGAAAAAAAAAATCCAAAATTTCTGAAACTTTTTGTTAAATTTTTTTTAAATGTTATGTAAATTTTTCAATTATCATATATGATTTTTGGCTTTACACTTATTTCATCGATTTTCAAATCTTCACTGTTTTTGTTGTTGATTCAATTTTGCAAAAAAAAACATCGTAACCATTTATGGTCAACAATATTATTACCGATATCATATGACGATTTTGAAAGTGGTTGTCTATTA
>ERZ500997.477-NODE-477-length-11345-cov-5.569265_pt1 | contig 11345 bp, 8 predicted proteins | sample MGYA00248826_ERZ500997 | MGnify/ENA primary metagenome ERZ500997 (study PRJEB25958, sample SAMN03398524) | human skin metagenome | study: EMG produced TPA metagenomics assembly of the Human Skin Microbiome Metagenome (human skin metagenome) data set.
TGATATCACAGAATTTTTATTACAGATTAATTAATCAGATCGAATCCATACTATATCCAATTCATTGATTTTGTTGGTTGGCATTGATTTTGATTGATTAGTTTTTACAATAATCCTTTTGGTCTATTCTTGAGAATAAAAGTATTAAAAATTGTTCACTTTTTTCCATACTAATTAAAATATTTTCATTCACGAAAGCAAATCGATTCCGGTTCTTGAATGGGAATGAATAAGCAACATAAAAAGTTCAAGTGTTCAAGTCAGCACTGTTCTTTTGTTCATCGAATGGCTATCATACGATTCATTGGAGAAACCACAATAAGAAAAACGATAACAACAACAACAGCGGAAAAAAAGAATCGTCGAATGCAAGAAGAAGAAAAAAAATTAATCAATTATTTTTTTCCCTATATTCTCATTTGTAGTCATCATTTTCCGTTCTGAATTTCTTTCTAGCTAACGATAACAATTTTTTTCTCTCGTAACATCTCTGTCTTCGTAGTTTTCATATGTAAGTGGTGGTAGTGATATTCAACTAAAGGACTGAAATATTAATTAATTTTTTTTAGTTAGTTATTGTTACTTCTGCTCAAATTTACAATGATTTGAAACATTCAATTCATTCGATTAAGATTCCGATTTTTTTTGATAAGCTAATAAAAAATTTATTCTTCAACTGTATTCATTGTTCTGGAACATATTCAGAAACATAATGATATCATTCCTTCGAATCAATGAGATGTTTCAAAAAGATTTTTTCTCTTTGGTCTGGTGATTTTTTTTTCTTATTTTTAACACAATACCATTTGAATCTATTGGCCACACTCTATTATCATCGTCATCGATGAGAAGGTCAATCGAATAGATGTTGTTTAATGTTAGTGACCCACAATAATATTAATAACAATGTTTCTTTGACATGTGACATGACAATAATTTCATATCTCAATTGAATTCCGATGTTTGTATCACATATAATAATAATAATAATAACAAAGGTACCACGGTCCTGATTTTTTTCCTGTCGAGAGATTTTTCTTCATTTAAATGTTGTTAATCAAGTGCAAACTTTGTACGATGGACTTTATTTTTCAAGTTAGCCGCACAAATTAAAATGGTTTTCAATTTCGTTGATGTTTGATTTTCCAAAACACAATTCAATGATGTCGACAATTTTTTCCTCTTCCCAATACCTGTCTATACCTTTTCATCCGAAATTTCAGCATCTAATTCAATCAGAAAAAAATGATGGCAGAATGAAATTTCATTTTGTCTTTTTTGACTATAGTCATATACATTTTTTTACAATTGCTATACAGTTGATAAATGTGCATATGCAAGTGTGTAACAACACTACTTTAGTTCCAATTTATTGGATGACATTCAGCAGAAGCATTTTTACTTCTTGTTCTAGAAGTAGCTTTTTTCAGCACTTTTCACCAATCATTAAAATCATCTCGATTCTTATTTAGTGTATCTGTGTAGAGAACGAAGAAAAAAAATCTTCACTTATTTTTACGATCGAATAATCTTTCAATTGAATCAGGGAATTCGGTCGGAACCAATCGTCACCATTTTTATATCTCACACCTGCTGCCATCCATCATTGATTCTAGTAGTGTGTTTTAGGGCATCATCAATTTTTGTCATTTCGATTGATTTATTTCATTATTTTCAATTTTTCCTGACCAAATAAAATTAATGAAGAAAATTATAATCGAAAAAATGAATTTTGAGTTTACAGAAGTTATGAATGACAGACCGATAACCCGTTAATATTCTATTTTTGATATGATGACTCAAACTTTTTTTGTCCGATTAATTTGATTCGATTGAGACGAATTGGAATTTAAAACTTTTTTCTTTGTTTTGGATTATTCAACATCAATAGATCATTATTTTGATTCGATTCATGTTATTTTCAATCACCATTTTTATGTTTTTTTTTATTTTCAGAAAAAAACTATCCAAAGAGGTGTAACGATTTGCTTCGATTATCCTCTAGAGATGGAGAAAGCATTCATTGCATTTTTTTTACATCATTCTTCAATGCATGTATCAGTGATCAAATTATTATTATCCATTGCTGTGAAGTGAATATTATTGATGTTTGAATCATTATTTTCCACTTTTTCTTCATCTTCACACTATTATAGCTATTTTTGTTTTGTCCAATTGACGGTTTTTAGAATCCGTAAAGAAAAAAGAGAATTCTTTCCATCGGTATAGCTAGTTGTTATTGAATAGTAATAGTTTTACTCATCTTTTATTTTCAACTCACTGTGTATGATGATGATGATCACTTTTTTTCACAATCTATTATTGATATACACCGACTGCCGAAAAAGATCGACAGACCGAAAACTCGAAAATGATGATGATGATGTTGAAATGATGTTGATGAACACTAACCGTATCACAGGACTGTTACTATTTCGCTAAGAACATTTACAGAAATTAGACTAAATAAACTTTTTCTTTCATTGAATATAAAAAAACGACAACAACTTTTTTTCATCCCCCTCTTTTCTTCACTTATACATGTTTGTATTATGACGATGATGTTCCACAAACAACCGAATACAACTGCTAAGGGAGTTTTCTATTTTTTTTCATAAATATTACCAATGTTTCATTGAAACTTTCCATTGTTATGAGTTCCGTTTTTCATCGTTTCATGAGCCTGTAAATCTTTTTTTTTTCATTTTTATTTTTCTCTCTAGCCGTGCCGCATTTTTTGTTTGTTTCCTTCTTTGCATTAATCTGAGTAGTGTTTGTGTGTGTTGACTTGGCGTCTTCGTCTTCGTTCGATGATTAACGATCTATTGACGGGCTCTTCATATACCCCGAAAAAACCCCATAATATATCCAACATTAGACCAATGATGTTAGAAAATATATCTATAGTCCTTTGGAAACCTTTCAAACTTCATCTCTCATTTCTCTTTTTCTCTATCTTTTTCTCATTCTCACTGACGTTTTGTTGTCGATGTCGACGGTAGCATCGTTTTATCATTTTTCTAATTTCACTATTGTTTTCAATATTTTATTCTTCATGATTCTTTTTTCGATCTCGACAAGTAAACGATGATGATGATGACGAAGAGATCTATATGTGGAATAAAAAGCAACAACAATAACAATATAAGATATCGAACAAAATATAAAAAAAAATAGATTGAACACCACCAAACCAAAGCAACAACTACGGCTGTCTATAGAAAGCTATAAGCTATAAAATTTATGAATTATTCTTATCTTGACTTGGAAAGATTTACAGAATTTAGTGACTAGCTTTCACTGCTTTTCTCACTAGCGATGCCGACCGAAGAAACAAAAAAAATAGAAGACAGCGTACCAAAACGATTCTTACGGACGAACTATACTAACATTTTTTGTTTCTCTTCTTCATTTTTTCATTCCCTTTTTTTGGCAGCCCATCGATACGAATAAATGAAAAAAAGAATAGACGAAAAAAATTCATTTATTAATTCTTGTCTCATACTCGATCAACTTGATCGCTCGACCAAACACACACACACACCATGGCTAACAAAAAAGCCAAAATGCGAAAACAAAAACTAAACCGATCTTATATTTACTTCATTGTTCTTATCATCATTGCAGTATTGGTTTTGGTTTGAGATTTGTAAATTCTCTCTTTTGACTGGACCAGATATAAACATGCATCTTTAGCTGTTCAGATTTTTTCACATTCACACATTCGATACGAATTATTTTTCTATTCGTGTCTTATCGAAGGCCAAAAATCCATATTTAACGTCGTATTTTGTTCTTGTTGTTAGATATACTATTATTCTAGATACATATCTGTTACAGATATTCATTTTTCATATATCTGAATTCGATCATATTTTCGTTTTTTCATTTGATTTATTTGAATGTGATGATAAGTCACATCCGTTATATTGAAATTTCACTTTAATAATGTACTGACTTTTTCTTAAATAAATATCAGATAATAATAATACAATGTTTAAAGATAATCATGATCATCATAGACAACATTAGATTTTTTTCAAGATTGTTTGAATCTGTTAATTACCGATTTAGGCCAATCTCTTTTGTTATTCCATTAGTTTCGCTCACACATTTATCGACTTGCTGAATGTTGAATGTCAAAATATTTTCGGGTAAAAGTTGTTCGGTTTTTTTCGCTGATGGATATTAATTAAAAGGCAACTAATGAGAGAGCTTCTCAATTCCGGTTCTTAACATAAAAACATCATTTTTTCTATTCTTCTTATATGGCTGTTTGAAATCATTGTAAATGGATCCCCATTTTTGTTTTCTTTCTTGGATGTCGACACCTGGTCTTATTTTGTTGTTGTTGTTTTTATTTTATTCTTTATTCAATCTTTTACATTCCAACCAAAAAGCTGTCTTTGTTGTTTTTCTTCATTTCTTTTGAAAATCTTTGAGCTCATTGTATATGTCTAAATAATTAACGATTTGTAAATTGAAAAGTTTTGTTTCTTTCCCTCTCTCTTCTTTTCACTGATTTTACTGCCTTTATTTTATTAACTACAGATTCTATATAGCAAAGTAATAATTCTATTTTATCATCCAATTCGATTCAAATTCCATTCATCATTTCATATGTTTCTTTTTTGCTAAAAATTCTTCCTTTTTTCACGATTATCAAAGAAAAAAAATTGATTGATCCACAATCTATATATATTTTATATCTGAAATGATCTAGTTATCCATTCAATGTATCAATTCAATCTTTCGTCACCATTACAATAATCATTTTGTTGTTGTTTGTTTGTTGTTTTATTATTATTATTATTATATAATATAAATGTCTTCATGTGTGATTATTATCAACAGACATTGAATTTTTTTTCTAGTATGTGTTATGTTTGTGTGTAAAGATTAATGGCTCCCATAATTTTCGGGAGCACGACGGCAACAACAAACTATAGCTGTTAGTTGTTGCTGTCATCGTCAAATATATATGTTGTATGTATGTAGTCGGAATGTTTGTATATATCCAATGTCTGTTGTTGTTGTTGCCGGTTTAATGTTGTTGTTGTCGTTATTGAATAAATGAATGCCCGTAACTCGGGATTTTTCCCGTCTCGCCTTTATTTGTTATGGGGGATATACACACATTCCACTCTTTTTTTTGTCATTTATTCAATTCGGATAAAGAATGCATAGAAATATAAAAGGGGACTGAAGATAAAGTGAGAAAAAAATGAGCCGTATCTGTAAACAAAACAAAAAAAAAGAAAAAGAAAAAACGGCGGCTACTATTTACACACAATCGGTGTTGATTTAATTATCCGATGAATAATTAGCTCATCATCATCATTATGGCCATCATCACTGTTGTTGATGAATGATTATTAAATAAATGCTTTGTGTCATGAATTTGTCTGAATAATGTTTTCGACGTCCTTAATGCTTATTTAAATATATATAGTTTGGTCGAGCATATTTTTTTTTTGAAGATTGAATGAAATTCATTTGAAGAAAAAAAAATCAATGTGATACTGATTTTTCTCTTTCTTTTTTTTCATTTCCTGCTTCTGAATTTTGGTCATGATTTGTAGAATAAATATGAATTTATCAATTGGAGAAAAAATTGTGATCCCATTTTACCACATTTATCCAATCATTTCATTATTAATGATGTTTTATCAAAAATTTTAAAAAATTAATTTTTTTATTCGTTTTTCTTGTTGTTGCTAAATTTTGACGGAAATGTTTTTTTTTTTGGTTTGTTTTTCGTTTTCCTCTTTTTTCGGTTATTGAAGACGATTGCATTTTTTTTTGTTGATGCCATAGTCATAAAGTGTGGCTAATTCAACAAACATTCTTGTTGAATTTCGATGACTTTTCTTTGGTTTTTTTTATCATGTCTTTTTTTTGATGGATATTAATTGGTTGATTGATAAAAAAAAGAAGAGAAAAAAAATTCCATTCCATTTCATGTGATTCCATTCCACTAAATGTTGCTAATCATCATCATTGATGGCAATGTTATAATTTTCATATGCATATTTTTTTAAAATAATAATAATAAACGATTTTAATGATGATTATTTGCTTTTTCCTCTCTTGGTTTCGGAAGTTTCATGCTAACGTTTGAATTAGTAATCATCATCATCATCAGAAAGAATTCTTTGCAGAACAAAATTGACAAGTTTTTCTTTTTTTGCTAAAAAAATTCCACTATGAAAAGAAACAACAATCTCAATGTTTGAAATGAAAATAAAACGCATATATTTTAATGGATGTATTTTAAATTAAATTTTTTTTTGTACTCTTCCCTCTCTGTATCTTTATAAGCATTGATTCTTTTTTCTTTTTTGCTCTAAATAAGATCTGTATGGATGAATTTTTTCTCTCATTCTCTCTTCAAGTACGATTTAAATTGTCATCGCCAAATGCATTTCTTTATTTTATTTTTTGTCATTACTTTTGCCTCAAAACAACAATGACAGCATAGGATTGACAACAACAACAACAATTGTGTAATGCTGATGATGATGATCGCCATCATCATCATGACTGTGATGATGATGATTATGATATTTCTGTTTCAATCTTGTTTGCTTGTCAATGATTATTATTATTATCATTATTGAAACAACATAGTCGACAGACCATACAACATCACCATCATAATCATTGATGATCATCAAAAAAAAGAACAAAGCAAAAAAACCAATCGAGTTACGAAAAAAAAACCATATGGATCGAGGATATAACTGTTTTTTTTTCATTCTTTTTGATACTCAATCTTTTTTTGCCATCAGCAATTGGTAAAAGTATTTTCCATTGGTTATTAGCACTTGTCTAATATGTCTATCGTTTTTTATTTTTTCACTTTCGAACAAATGATAGTTTTTTTTTTTCATTTGGTCTGTCCGGTTCTATTTACTGTTGGTAGTATTCTTCATGAAATCCACATCTTCTGTTTGTAAAGATGTTACTAATGATGATTAGCACTAACACGCAGACTGATGTATTGAGTTAACGATTAGATTCAAGATTCAAAAGGCACACATCCTTGGAAACCAAAATGGATAATAGAAAAAACATCGGAAAAAATAGTGAAAATCAGCCGTATTGTTGTTCATGATGATGATGTTGACAGTCTTTTATTCTGTTGGTTGATATTTAATGATACTTTTTAGTATCATACACTGATGCAAAATGATTCTATACGTGTACGTTGTTGCTGTTATGATTTTGTTATTTCAGTGGTCGATTGAACGAAATAATAAAGAATAAAGAATCAATGTGTATAAATGTCTATATATATGAATGTTTGAAATATAAAAGTGATGATGAAGTGACACTAATGACAATTTTTCTTTCAATGATCATCCTAATGATGATGATGATGATAAAGATGTGATGACGATTCACTAACTAGTACATTTATAACCGTTTACAAATGAATCAAACGAATCTGAATTCACACTATGTATTAGTTGATGATGCCAGATGATGATGATGATAACTTTTCAACAAAAAACAAAACATAAAGATGAAGGAATGGTATCAACCACGAATAAATGATGGACTTTCAGTGATCGCTTTTTATAGCCGATTATAATGATCTCATTCTCAAAATGTCTACTTATTTTTTTTCAATTGTCATTCATTTGTTGTTGCTTTTTTTGCTTGTTCATCCATTCAGTTTAGTATGGAATTCTATTTTTGAATAACATAAATTCAGTGATTCTCTATACTGGCTAATTTTCACTGTTTTTTTCCTATTGGACAATAACGATTTGAAAGGTGAAAAAATCAATATAGCACATGAGTTGACTGATAGATGGCGTGACTAGTTCAAACATTTTTTCTTGTTCCTTATCAATAGTAGAATATTCTGATACAAGTTAAGTAATTGTTTTTTTTTAATTTTTTTATTAATTATTTTAGCTCGTAACACTTTGCCCATTCACTGCATAATTGAACGAATGAATAGCACAATATCGGCAAATGGGTCATCGGGTCCACAACAACAACAACAGCAACAGCAAATAACCGGATCTTGCCATCAGCAATCAACTTCTTCATCATCATCCACACCTCCACCATTAAATGTTAATATTTCCAATCAATCGAATACAAACGATCTCTCACAGATGACCAATCATCCTTCATCGACAAACACATCTGGCATATCTGTTGCTGCATCTAATTCTCCTACAACGGCAGGAATCATATCGAATTCACCTCCATCATCATCAACAACACTTGCATTCGGAAATCTAATAGAACAAGATACCTATGCTATTCTACCATCGACCATTCCATATGCAGACATTATAAGAGCCGTACTTACCAAACTGGGATATGCCTCACAAGAAATGGTTGGCGCCAAAGGTAGGTGTCCTTTTTTTCATCATATATCATTACCATGAATAATCATAAACCTAATTAGTGTTGATTTCAAAATATTTTGTTCATTTATTTCTTAGTCTTTCCATTAGATCATGCAATCATTAAGTTTGCGTGAATGAAAAAGAAAAAATTTATTATTGATCAACTGTTGATGATGATGATGATTAGTGTTCTGGCTTTAATTGTCTTTGCTTATAAATCATACTTTCAAAGTTTATTTGAGTACTTCGACTGTTTCAAGTTGACTGTAAAATTTATCGATCACCTTACAAAGCCTAGCAAAGTTGTTTTTTCAGCATTTTAGTTGGAAAATATATACATTAACCATATACAAAAGATATCGTAAAGAATATAACTTTTGATAAATAAGATCATCTATCAATCTATTGATAGATAATGATTGTTTTTGTTTAAATAAACAAAAAAAAAATCGTTCGTTCGTTTTTGCACAAATAAATGAATGATTTTCATGTTCCATTTCTTATATGGATAATTGACATCAGAGAAAAAAGAGTCAAAGATCTTTTTTTATTAATGAAACAAATAATAATGAAATAAAAATTACGAAATAAACAAAACATACTTTATACATCCATCATACACAAATGTATTATGTTTTGTCATGTGCGTGTGTATGTGTGTGAACCAAGAACAAATAAGTAAATATCCACCAAATTAAATGAATGAATGAATGAATGCGATATTGGCCCTGATCACACGTGACCAAACATATACCAATGTATTTTTACAGAACCCAATGTTCCATTGTAGCATAAAATGATCTTTCTTTCTTTTTTGTTTCTTTTCGTGTATTGGTTTTCTTTCAAGCTTGATGATAATTATGATGATGATGATGATTCTCTCACAGACCATTACTTCGAATTGGAAGAAATGATGATGGCGACAACCGATTTCAAACATTTTATACAACAATAATAAAAAATATTCTAGTTGACTAATTACGAACTTGAAAAATATGCTATCCTACAGCCCCCTTTTCCAAAACAATATATATCTCGAATACATGGTCCACTTGTTCATCATAATAAGCTCACTTTATATAATTTTGTCTCATTTCATTTTGTTTTCTCAATTTTTTCTTTGAATCATTTTATTATTTTTGGGGTTCTGTATGTGTGACAAGAAGCATAATATTTTTTCTCGCCTATTGCAAAGCAATTGGTTTTTTTTGTTCATAGTTGCATAAAAATCGTTCAATGAATTAAAGTCATTATGAATAAATTCATCATCATCTCTCTATTTTCACTCAGGATCCACTATCTATCCTGTCCACCGTTTTTTGTTTTTTAACTTTTTATTTGATTCATCATAAAAAAGCGAAGCAAAACGTTCAAATCGATTTTTCTTTTCCAGCATAAAGAATTTCGAATAATGAATCATAATAATCATCGGCATCATCAACACTACTACGACCAAACGAAATGAGCCTTTTTTAGGAATCTATAATAAATTCTTGAATTTAACTTTTTTCTTTCTTTCTTTTAATGGATGAGAGGGGAGTATTGAGGTTTGGTATGCTTAGAATTAGATAAATGACAGATATTTATATAAAGGCAGTGTAGCCAACTTTTTATTTCTTAAATTTTATTTCCTTTTTTTGTGACTATGATAATATGTGTGTGTGAGTGAAAGAAGCCGCAACTCAAATTCTGATTAGTCGCCTCTTTTTTTTGTGTGTGTGTGTATGTATGTTTCGGCAGTTTTGAGTCAAGTCATTGTTATTCAAATAAGACCGTCATAACTGAATAACAAGTTTAAAATTCTTTCTTTTTTTCTTTCAAGTTTTTTTTTCTTCTATAAAAAAATACTTTCATCATGATCATAAACCATGTGTGTAGTTATTTTTTTGGAGTGACTTAATTTTCGATTGAAAACTGTAATTAGTCATTTACTTTACCTTTTGGTTTTTTTAATTGTTCTAAAATTTCGATTTTTTTATCGAATAAGTAAAATGATCTTCGGTTCATCATAATCATGATTTTAAACCATTTACTATATGCAAAGATTTGACAGTCATCATTATTAATGTTGATAATTCAAGAAAAATAAAAAAAATTTCGGTAGCCAAAATCGATTTTCGACACGAATATTAATCGAAAATCAAGATCGATTAGCGATTTAGTTGAAATCCTTTTTCTATGAACTATTGCTTTAGATGATTCGATCAATGTTTGTTGCCATACACCATAAGGAAAAAGAATAAATTCATTTGGTTCTTCAAGAAAAATACACCATTGATCTATGAGTAATGTGTATTTTTGTGTATGTTGAAATTCATCAAAAATGAATTGAATTAAATAAACCAAGAGAAAAAAAAACATGTGTAAATTAAAGAAAAGAATCGAATGTACTGAAGAAAAAAAAGTAAAAAAAACAGGAGAATAATAAAGAATCATATCAACAAACAGCAAATATAAATGTAGAAAATGAAAGACAAAAGACAAAATAGAACAAATAGACCAAATCACAGATGGAGGTGAATTTCGTTGTTTTCTTTTTTAAACAAGAGAGAATATTCTGTCTTTGAGAATGACTATTATTATTATTAGATGCCTATGATGATCATGATGATGATGACAACGACGGTCATGATATTACAATTATTATATACTAAAATAGTCTGACTTTATTTTTTTTCTAATGAGACTTGGATTTTTTTCATTCTTCGTTTTTTTCTTTTCTTTATTCTTTCATCAATGATTCTATTGAATTCAGAATCAAAAAAAAAAAGAGATACACAAGAATCGAAGAAGTAAAAAACGAATGCCGAAGACAGAAAACCAAATGAAACGAAAAATTGAGATGTAAAAATGAAAAGAATGAATATAAAAGAAAGAAAAAGACAACAAGGCCCTGGGATGGTCTGTTGTGCTCCCTTTTTGGATTCTGTTAACATCTTCTCTTGTCCATATCATAGCGCCAATCTACAATAT
>ERZ500997.478-NODE-478-length-11282-cov-5.130400_pt1 | contig 11282 bp, 9 predicted proteins | sample MGYA00248826_ERZ500997 | MGnify/ENA primary metagenome ERZ500997 (study PRJEB25958, sample SAMN03398524) | human skin metagenome | study: EMG produced TPA metagenomics assembly of the Human Skin Microbiome Metagenome (human skin metagenome) data set.
CAATCAAATTGAACTGGTGGTTCTTGTATTAAACATAGATCGATGTTAAATTCTTTTATTATTTCTGAGATTTTTTCGATCGATAAATTATTTTTTCGTAGGTTATTATTAAAAAAAAAAAAAATAAAACAAAACGTATACGATTGTTCAGAGAATTCACGGAAATTTGGAATAACTTCCTTAAGAAATTCTAATTCCGGGTATTGAATTTTCATTTTTTTAACCATTCTTCGATTTAGATGGCGAACGTAATTTTTTCGGATTTTTGTCCATTCGTCCTTTACTTTATCTTCTATTTTTTTAAAAGATAAATTTTATTAAAATTATCATTTTATATTAAAATTAACTTACTTGACCAATTCATTTCATCGGCGATTTTTATCCATAGCCGATCACGTTTAATTCTTTCTGTACTTAAAGAACAGAGATACGGCTGGTAACAATTATTTTCATAAACTAAATTGATTAGTTTGAGCTGATCATCTCCTAAAAATTAAATAAAAGAAATTAATCAAGATGAATTGGTTTTAAATTTTGATTACGACGTCTATTTTTAATATGTCTTACCAATCAGATTTAGTGTATCACTAAAACATTTCAATGATTTACTTTTTTTTATTACAAATGATTCTGTCAATGTTGGTTTGATTAATTCACCATCTTGACATTGATCAATTTGTTATTGTAAATCACGATAATCTCGGAAGAGTATTTTGAGTTCTCTTGTTTCCAATCTTCTTCTAAGGAATTAATCAAGAGCACCATCAATGTGATCAACATTACCGTGAATTTTACTAGGTAAACGAGAAGCCATTTTCTAAACGAACACGACGATGACGACACTTCGAATGGTGTGCTCAAAAAAAGGAAACGACATAAATAGTCGAATTTTTCTTTTTTTCACTATATAATAAATAAATCAAGAATTTTGACGTTTCAAAAACAGAATTAATACATTTTTTGATTAATTTTCAGTTATGAAGACGCAAATTAAAAAGGTGAATCTATTCATATATGAATAATCACTAAAAGAAAAGTTTGATTTCGATGATGAAATAATGTCAATATTGTGGTTTCTATTATCACTTTTCTAAGTCATCAATTTGATACACACAGGATTGGGATTGAACAATGAATTTTATTATATGTCTGCACCGTATGCGCGACAGAACAAGAATGAATGTTATGTAAGTTGTGTGTTCATGTATATGTATGTATGTATGACAAATCCTAGAAAGCACGTGGCGGAAAAGGATGAGCGAAGAGGAAACATGATTACAAAAATACAAGTATGCAAAAATATGAATATGTAAAATACAAATTTGCAGAATCCAAAATAAGAGGTAGACAAAGAGAGGAAGAAAAAAATAGTGATTTAACTTTAATCAATTTGAATGACATTATGATGATCTAAAATTAAAATAGTTATTAAAAAAAATTAAAACAAAACGTATGATTGATTATTATATTCAGGCATTATATCTTTTAGAAATTCTAACTCAGGGTAGAGTATTTTGAGTTCTCTAGTTTCCAACCTTCGTCCAATCCGGCTCTGAGAATCCTCATGGCATACGACATGGGGAGTAAGTCAAATGAGATATTTTCTATCCGGCTTGCTTCCTTGGCCAGGATGTCAGCTTTTTCATTACCTTCAATGCCAACGTGAGCTTTGACCCATTTGAGGCAGATATGATGATGAGATGATTGAAGAAGGGATCGGATCTCGATGGCCATAGAATTTGAGGGAATCCTATACATTGAAAAAAATAAGTGTTAATATAAAAAATTGAATTTAAATCCAACAGAAAAAAAATTGATAGATTGAAGAAATTCAGTTGACGAAAAATAAAATTTTTACAAGAAAATCTTATTCGATCAATGTGGTAAAATTCACTGTCTGCCTTAGGTCATCATGTTTCACAATCCAAATAAAAAAATTAGCCGTTCAAAATTTCCTATACTTACAATCCATATCCAGAAAAAAACCGATCATCCAATCCTAAATGAACGAAATAAAATGTAAAGAATTAAAATCAAACAAGAATAATGAGAATTCAAATTGAATTTAATAACAAACAAAAAAAAAATCAGCTGAAGAAATTCACATGTTTGCGCTTATCATCATTTAAAACAGTTCAAACATAAATATCATTTTCATCCATTTTCAGTTAATAATTTTTTTTGCACAACAATCTCAAAAAAAACTTACCATTTTCCTATATCGCATGATACTAAAAATCCATCTAGAATAATTTCCTAAGAGAAAACACAAAAATAATCCATTAATTTTGAAAAAATTGAAAAAAAATTTCATGTTTTGAAAACAAAAATCAGCTAGGTTTATGATCAAATCATAATAGATTTCATATGTCCCTAAAACCTACATTTCATGTATAATTCATCATATACTGAAAAGATTATGTGAAAAAATGGTTGGATATAAAACTTACCTGGGGCTAACAACACCGAGTTGTGATAAACAGGTTCAAATTTCTATATTTTCAGGTAAAACAAGATTAATATAACCAGAAACAAGCAATAAAATTTCAAAATTTGAAGTGAAAAAAAAACATTCAGAAAGACTAATCGGGCTTATATTTTAGCATAATCATTGACAATTTCATCTGGCAAAATCGTTGCTCATCATTGTTTTTTTTTTTGTGTCACATCAAAATAAATGGTCAAGTTTCGATTACTAACCTACAATGAATGGAAGAAAAAAATTGAATTAAAAAATGGAAATATGCAAGTAAAAAAAGCGGTATTTTGTCCAATAGAAATCAGAAATATCTTTTTTTTGATTCAATTCTATAATCACAGTGTTCATATAGATTCCCACTTGATTTTCAACATCATTTCAGTTAAACGTTAATGTCTTTTACAAAAAGAAAATGCTTACCTTTTCTTTGAAACCAAAATGAAACCCATTCATCCACCATTGAACACGCTTGATTCTAAAGGAAAATTGTAAAAAAAACAAGGTGAAAAATTCGCAACTTTTTGATTGAAAATTAAAGAAACTAAAAAAAAAATCAGGCATAGCAAATAACTTTTATCATTTTTTTCGTCAAAGATCTTGGTGTAACAATCATCAGATTTAAGCAAATGGGATAATAAGTGAATTTATTCTTACCATTTAGAACGAACCATTCGATTGAATCACCATCTTCAAATCGGGATTGCTATAACAAAAACAAAACAGAAAAACATCTCATTAGAAAATCATTTCAAAAATTTGATAATTTGTTTTAAGAAAAACAAAAATAATAAAATCAGATAGGGGCGAAAATAGATAGATTTTTACAATCATTAATGTTCATATGAACTATATTATCATCATTTTCTTGGAAATATTTATTTTACATGAATAATTTACTTACTTTGAATCCCGTATCAAGATTTGTTCAACATCTTTTTTGAATTAGTGACTGAAATTAAACAGAAAAAAAAATTTCTCAAGATTAATAGCATGAAAGAACCAAGTTTTTTTCGAAAAGAATTAAAAAAATTAATTAAATCAGATGAAACACGGATAGGTGGTAGATAAAGTCGTCATCGAATAACTCGAGAGTAGCAAATATGGTCATCATTGAATTTGTAATTTAAAAAAAAACTCATATCAAAGTTGGACCCAACTTACCAAAACGAACGATGAAATCAAAATGAACATCGAAAAGATCATCGAATCGAGAATGCACGTTTTTTTTTCTTCCAACAAACGGAAAACGTGGATTTTACAGCGAAAAAAAAAGTTTTGGCAAAAAGCATGCGCAATTCGAAAATTTAGGCGAACGTAAAAAAAACTTGGATGATCCATAAATAAACAATGTTCACCCATGAAAATAAATTCAGGTTTTATTTTTTTATTTTGTTTTCAAATAAATTTTAAAAAAATTATTTTATAAAAATTGGAATGAAAAAAAATTAGAAAAGAAACAATAAATAAACATCGTTCATTTGGTGGTGATGAATGAAGACAAAATAAAATTTTGAAGGCACTTTCAAAAATTCTTAACATAGAATTTTCATATCATTTTTTTAGCGAATATATAAATAGATGTGTTTTAAATACAAAAAAAAAGAACAATAACTTCACATTATAACACTTGGTTCGGCAACTGATTTGGAAATTTCTTTGTTAGGTAAAACTTTTACACCGTTCAAATAAAGTTCATCGTTGACGAGAACATCTTCACCGAGTACACAATTATTTTCCATACGGACCTATATGGATGAAAGTTATTTAGATTTTCATTTTTTTTAACGGTAAGAATTTAACATTTACCCATTTACCGATTCGACATTTCCATCCAATGATACAGGAATCGAGCCAGCTATGAGCTCGAACAATAGAATTGCTCATTATAGTGCAACGTTTTATACAGACACCATCTTCGATTACAACATTGGCACCGATTGAAACATTAGGTCCAATTCGACAATTTTGACCATATTTAGCTGTAGGATGAATTAGAACATTACCAACTATCAAAGGATTATTAGAACCGGTTAAAATATTTCTCGATTTTAATGAATTAAGATAAAGTCCGGTGCCTGTGATGAAATCTTTTGGCTGTCCAACATCCATCCAAAATCCAGATAATTCATAAGCATATAGTTCATTTTCAGAAGCCATCTTTGGAAAAATTTCTTTTTCAATCGATGTTGGCTTGAGCTACAAAAATAGCAAATCAAACGTAAATTTTACTAACACATAACTCTTTTAATTACCTCGATTCGATTCAATACAGATGTTTCAAAAATATAAATTCCAGCATTGATTTTATTCGATACAAATTCAACTGGTTTTTCAACAAATTTTTCAATTTTTCCAGATTTTTGATCATAAACGACTACACCATATTTTGAAGGCTCTTCTACTTTGGTGACCAGAATAGTTCCTTCATGGCCATGATTTTTATGGAATTCATATAAAGATTTGAATGGAAATTCACAGATAACATCGCTGTTTAGTACGAAAAATGGCTCATCATCTTCAGATAGATATTTGCGTGCTAATGCTAATGGCCCAGCAGTGCCTAATGGTTCTTCTTCCAAACTGAAGGTAATTTTTATTCCTAACTGAAATTAAATTCCTGAAATACAAATTTTTATCCAATAAATCTAAACATACCTCTTTAGCCTGTTTTTTGATACATTCTTCAAGCATATCTGCACGATAACTAACAGCCAAAATAATATGTTTAATACCAAATTCAACCAATGCATCGATTTGATGTAAAATCATTGGTTTATTACAGAATTCAACCAATGGTTTTGGTAATGATAATGTTAATGGTCTAAGACGAGTTCCATAACCACCGACAAGAATCAATGCTTTCATGATTTCGATATTTTAAAAAAATGTAAAATGATATGAAAAAAAATTAACTGGAAATGAAAGGGTGTGTTTCTCGATGATATTGGTGACAAATGACAAAAAAAATTGTTTGGTCATCAAATTTGTTTGGATTATAAACGATGAAATCAATGATTAAATTCGATTAAACGTTTGAGGTAATGTGTTTGATAAGGTTGAAATAAATTTTTGCTCTTTAAATCAAATATAATCAGCATAACGATTCATAGAATGATGAAATGACGTGTACAATGTTGATGTCAAGATGTTCATCAACTGATTGAATAATTGTTGATGTTTTTTTTATGTTGGAACAAAATCAATTTATGGTGAAAATACATTGATCAATTGATTGATTCATTCTAGAATTTGAAAAAAATCGTCCAATAAATTACAAAAACAAACTTCGGATTGAAATGATGATAATAAGCGATGAAATGATAACAAAAAAAATTGTTCATTCACGTTGTTAAGATAGGCTCGCACATACACACATCATTCATTCATTCATTCATTCGTTCTCACCAGTTTTTTTTTGTTTTGTTTTCCAATGGCCAATGGTCATATCATCATGTGATCAGATGATGATAAGAAAAATCTATTGCTGTTGTTGCTTGGATGATTTATTTCAATCAACAATAATGAATGAATCTATCATGACTAAACTACTAATAAAACACACCTGGATATATTCTGTGTTGTTGTTGTTGTAAAAAGGTAAAATCCGAATGTTTTTTTTGTTGACTGGAATCATTATAGGAAACTTGCCTGTATATATGACCAGGTTTTGAAAAAGTTTTCATCAAAAAAGTTTCTGGAATTTTTTCGCTGCATTTTTCAAATTGGGAAAAAAAGAAGAAGAAGAAAAAGAAAGAATAAGCGAATGACCATTGTTTAATCTATCCTATAAATAAATATTTCAAAAATATGTACACATGAGAATATTGATATTTGGGAAGAATTCCAGAAGAATTTTGGAAAGAATTAATGGAATGTTGCACAAACACCCTGTTAATTATCATGATTACCTCCGATGATATACAAGAATGTAATTAAAATAATTTAACGGTATGATCCGTTCATTTTTGTTTTTCAATATTTGTAATACTTTATCATTCTCAAACACAATGCTTGTTTGTTTGTTTGTTTGTATGTGCTTAATGCTGCAACTATAGCTACAAATAAAGCTCCAGTCAAATTATGAAAAACTGACTCTATAATACTTTTTATTATTATTTTGATGATGTTAGCCAAAAAACATTCGACAAAAATTCGTATTCAAAGAGTTTAAGAGCTTAACATTTAATACGGTTACGGAATTTTAGAAAATACTTACTTGCTTGTTTAGCTGTCATATGATGATGATGTGTATGTGGTATTTCGGTTACAATTGCAACATGTCCCATATTTCCATTTGATCCACCTGAAGTTATTGCTGATGCTGATGCTGTTGTTGCAGTTGTTGGTGTTGTTGCTGCTTTTGGTTTACGTTTTCTTGTTTGTATACCATCTTTTTTCATTGATAATGGTCGATTTATCTTTTTTTTTTGGGGATAATTTTTGGATTCAAATTGGTTAATTTGTTAGCTTTTTTTTCCAAAATTTAAACTTACATTATGTAATTTAAAATAAAGACCACATGCATTACAAACAGGTTCACCTGAATTATTTCTACGCCATAATGTTGTCGATGTTGTTTTACAATTTGAACATGTTAATCCAACACGACGATTATTAACAGTTTTTTTATGCGATCGATTTGATGGTCGTTGTATACCATTCGAACGATTAAATATACCGCATGCATTACATAGATAATTTCCCGAATTATCACGTCTCCATAATGGTGTAGTTGCTGTTGAACAATTAATACATTCACGTGGTAAATCAAAATAAGCACTATCATTACTGGTACCGGTTTCATGTGATAATGTATATGTTGTACCATTACCAGGCATTATACCTTTTCCATTATTATTTGTACCATGTGCATTGTTTGCAGCAGTTCCAACAATTCCATAATGTGTAATTTGTCCGATTGCTGAATTAGCCATACGTAAACCAGCTAATTCAACACTACCGTTACCTGCTGATGATTGACCAGTCATTACACTAACAGTAGCCGGTGAATATCCAGTTTGTTCAAATAATGGAAATGAACTCCAACCATTAGCCATTGCTACTGTTGTTGCTGTTGTTCCATTACAATTTCCATTATATGCTATAAGATTATTGATTAAACGATTTTGATTTGTAACCGATGCTGATTCCATTGCATTATTTGGATCACCAAATTGTAAATTTGATGGTGATATTGTACCGGTCATATATGCCGATGATGCTGTTGCAACATTATCATGTGACCACATTTGTGGACTTTCATGACCACCATTTGAACCATTTTGTCCTTGCTGTTGTTGTTGTTGATGATTTATCGATTGAATCTATCAAAAAATGTTTTTTTTATTATTTTCAATTTACAAACAAAACAAAATTCTTACATGATGATTATGGCCAGTATGAGAATGATGATGATTATGATGATTATGATGATGTGATTGTGGTGCAGCAGCATATTGAACAACTGGTGTACCATGACCATTCATTAATTGACCTGTACTTGATACGGTTACTAAATGACCACCACCATTATTACCATTATCCGATATATTATTATAGAATATATCATATGATGTTGGATGATGTTGAGATTGATGATGTTGTTGTTGTTGTTGTTGTTGATGATTATTATTACCATTTGTAGATGAATATTGTTGTTGATTTCCAGTAGCAACAGCAACAGCTATCGATAAACTATCTTTACCATTATTATTAGTATTTGTTCGTGTACTATTATTATTTGAATCTTTTGGACTTGAACATTGATTTGTTACATTAGTTTCTAATGATTCACCATTACCATCATCATTATCAGTAGAAATAGTTGCTGTTGTTACATTATTACCACTAACAACAACTTGTATTTGACCACGATCATTAATCATTGTAGCCGAATTCTGTTGATGAAATGGTGATGATCCATGATGAATATTTGTATTTGAATTTGTTGTCAATGTTACTGTTGATGTTGTCGATGATGATGTTGAGGATGATGATGATGATGATGTTGATCCATGATCAAGATGTGGTTGATGACGACGACCACCACCACCACTACTACCATCGTTTCCATGAAAATGATGTTGACCTTGTTGTTGAGCTCGCGATGATTGTCCAGATGATATGGATGTGGATTGTTGTTGTTGTTGTGGATCATTATTGCCGTTTCTAACAGGATGATACAAAGATTACTTTCTCTGTCTTTCTTTTTTGTCATTCATTTCCTTTTCTTATTTGATATCAGGATTTGATCTTGAACTTTTAAATATGTTTTTGTTTTTTTGCTTACCTAGAGTTTGATATACCACCATGGTGATGTTGTAAATTTTGTGTATAAAAATTTCCATTTGTTTGCTGTTGATGTATTGAATTATCATTATCATTATGATGATGATGTTGTTGTTGTTGTTGATGATGATGATTAACACTTTCTGTATCGAATTGATTTCCGTGATTTCGATGATTTTGTGACCAAACTAAATGTTGTTGTGATTGTTGTTGTTGTTGTTCATGTTGTTGTGTTGATTGATTAATATGAACAATTTGTGCTTGTGATAATTCATGTATTGTAACATTAGCTACATTTGATGGTGATGTAACCGATGATGATGATGATGCGGATGATCCATGAGAATTTGGTGATGATCCTGGTGATGATTTTATCATAACATTTCCATTTTGTTCATTTAAATCCATTGCTGTTGTTTTCGGTGTTGATGTAATAATTGTTGATTTTTCAATCGATGATGATGGTGCTTCAGTTATAACATGTGGATGATGTGGTGATCCATTACCATCATCATCAACATTATTTTCATTTAATTCATTTTTAATTCGTTTTTCATCATTATGATGATCAGTTGTTGAAATATTTTCATCATTATCATTATCATTTTTTTTAATTATATCCATTTTATTATTTGTTGAATCATTTTCATCAATCATCATTGCTGATGTCGATGATGATGATGTTTTATTCATTATAACCGATGATGTTGATGATGATGTTTCATTTCGTTCATTCGATTGTTGATGTTCCATTTTAATTCGTTGCATCTTTTTTCATTAAAAAACACTGATGAATAACCAAATGAGAAAGAAAAAAGAATGAACAATTTTATTAATTTTCAAATTTACAAATTACAAATTACAAATTTACAATCATCACTCATTAAAGAATTTATGTAATAATAACATTTGATACATTCACATCTCCTATCTCTTCACCAAAACACCAGCAACAAACAAACAAAAAAAATGATAATTTCTTTGTATCAATATTTTTCATTATCTACCTTTTCTTATTTCTTCTTTTATTGGACAAAAAACTATAAGATAATGATGATGATGTTATAATGAAGGATGTCTATCTTTTCTTTCACTATCTTGTGTTGTTTGGACAAAAAAATTGATATCTTGTCAGGCAAAAGATTAGGTCCAGAAACTGATGATGATGATAATGATAATAATTTTTTGTTGTCGGTTAAATTCTAACCGAGAGAGCGATAACGTATTTATAAATAAAACAACAAAACAATATCTATTTTAATGATATGATTAGAAGTTACACACACAAACAGTTATATAATTATTATTATAATTGATTTTTAAAAATGTAAAAAAATCTGAAATTTTGTTGACGAATTTTTTCGATGGTTGTTGTTTATATTCTCACAAGAGAAAAATTGGAAATTATTCAATCGATTGATTGATTGATTGACTGATCGATAGATAGATAGATTGGATAATGGGTGTTTAAAGTCGGAGGACAACAACAACAACAAAAAAAGGATTTCAAAAAAAACTTTCAAATATTTTGATTGATATCCAATATGGTGATGATTTTCAATGGATAAAAACAATGTCTAATCTCTATATATACGGATCAGGAATGATGACGGAATAGTATTAAAGCGAAAATCATTTTGTTGCTTTCAGAAAAAAATTTATCACCAAATTCAAAAATCAAAATGATGATTTGTTGTTGTTTTCAATCATTATCAAAGCGAAAAAATAATTTTTTCTTTTTGGTTCTTTGGTTTTTTATACATATTTATATTTGATTCAATGATAATCACATCAAATACCCAATGAGAGAGAGATAGCGAGAGACAACACATAGAACACAAAGAACATTAAAGCACACATAGAACAAAAACATAGACCAAAAAAAAACAGTATCATCATTATCATCAAAACGCCAACACCATTATCATCATTTCAATGATTTTTTCTTGTTGTTGATGAAAATATATCTATAGTGTGTGATATGGGATTGTATGTGCGTGAGCACGAGGTTCTATCCCTCCTTTCGATATCTTCTTCTTTGCTTAATTTTTTTCAATGATAACGGTATTTTTTTACGGTATCAAATTGCTAAATGATGATGAAGATAATTTGATCGAAATTTGGATGTTTTTTTGTTCAATATTCTACATAAAGACAGAGACAGTGTTTTTCTCATTGTCAAATTCGTTTTGTTTTGTGTTTTGGGATATTTTTCAATTTTATCCGCAAAATTTGATGAAAAATTTTGAGAAAAAAATCAATCAAATGATTAGATGATGATGGTGATTAGATCGATTCTTGATTAGTTTTTTTCTCCAAAATTATTGATTGATTATCAATCAATAAAATTTGCATGAACAAAAAAAAAAACCAAACAAAAATAAATAAAAGATATGATGATGATCAAATGATTGGTACATCATCATCATCGTCTTCTTCATATCTGAAAAATAAAACCCGAAATTTGATTTGATTTCAAACAAATTTTTTTTTCTTCATTTTTTTTGCTCTACCA
>ERZ500997.479-NODE-479-length-11277-cov-6.581180_pt1 | contig 11277 bp, 9 predicted proteins | sample MGYA00248826_ERZ500997 | MGnify/ENA primary metagenome ERZ500997 (study PRJEB25958, sample SAMN03398524) | human skin metagenome | study: EMG produced TPA metagenomics assembly of the Human Skin Microbiome Metagenome (human skin metagenome) data set.
TTTATGAAAATTTTAATCAAAAAAGAATGGGAAAAAATCAATTTTTTTTTGTTGACATTGGTTTATAATGATAAATGAAAAGAATTTTGGGTGATTGAAACAAAAAAAAGAAGATAGCAGTACACATATCATATATTAGATAATATTTGTGATGAAATTGATAATGATTCAAATGATGTGATGATGGATTCTGGTCGTATCTAAATTTTTAAGATTCAAAATAACCAAAATGTAGAAAAAACTGAACGATTCGAATAAAATTTATGAAATAAAGTCTAAAGTCTAGTTAAAGTCAAAATCGTTCGAATAATCCAATGCCAAAGATGGAAGATGTCATTTATGTGTGTGTATTATTATAAAATGTTTTTTCATTGTTCATCGCAATCTAAAGCCATCATGTTTCATTCATTTTAATTTAAACTTTTTTGTTTGTTTCATTTGTTAAAAGGGCGGCCATGGGGGGTAAGTAGGATGATAATCTTTTCTTTATGATTTGAAATTTTATAAAATAATTAATGTTAACATCGTTGATTATTGTATTTGTTTGTGGAAAAAAAATCTATCTATGTAAAGAGAAAAAGATAAACACAAAAAAAATTGTGAATAAGGTGTGTATTTTCCAGAATTCATCGATGAATTTCAATCATATGATGATGATTTGAGATTATAAAGAGAAAAAAAAAATGCGAGAAGAATGAAGAAAAGAAATTCTGTAAAAGAAAAAGAATACAAATCTATAACCAAAAGATCTTAACATATCAAATTCATACCTATGTGATTTTCAAAATGTTTTTTTCATAACCATCATTGTTATTTTTTCTGTTGACTATTTTTCATGATTATTAATAGTGGCCGATTCTGGTTTGTTTGTTGTCGATGATTGTGAATTATTGACAACTTCATTGGCTACTGTAGTCTTATTGGATGTGATTGATTTATTTCCTGATGATTCGGCTTGCTTGTCAGCATTAGAAACAGCTACCGACATAGGTTTCGAAACTGTATGTTTAGGTTTCTCTGTTGATGGCTGTTTTTTAACATCATCTTCAGATTTTTTCATTTCTTTAACATTGGAACTATCCGATATCGTATTTTTGCTGCCTTCGTTTTTAGCAGGAGCAGTAGCCTCAGCGGAGCCAGAAACGACTGGTTTAATATCCGCATCTTTTTGTTCTGTTTTTTCTTCTTTTTTCTTTTCATCAGCAACAGCTGCGTTTGTTGTTTCCATTTTGATCGGTTCTTCCGAATCACTTGATGAAGTGGCACTCTTTGGTGGCCGACCTCGACGACCTTTATTAGCACTACTACCATTACTATTAGCCAATGAGACCTTTTTAACTGGAGTTGGAGCCGGTGTTGGTGCAGGCGTTCCACGTGTCTGAGAACGTGTTTGCCGACGATTACCATCTACTCCAGGTGGTGTCTCCAAAACCAATGACGAATCAGTTATTTCGCTGACTCGTTTACGTTTTCGCCCAGGAGTATTAGCAGTTTCATTGTCTTCTTTCTTCTCATTGATAAGTTTTTTAAAATATTAAACTTTGATTTAAAAATTTTATCAACAAATTTAAACTTACCAAATCATTTTTTACTTGAGCTTTGGAATCATTTGCAACATTATTGGTTGAAACCTTTAAAAAATGATTTGAAACATCAAAATTAGTAATCATGAATGAACAGGGTTAAAAACCGCGCGCTTAATTTTTGTTTGCCATAAAATGTGCTATCCTTATAGTACGTAACGACCAAAACAATTGGCATGAAAAATATATTCGATTTTTCCATTCTAATTAATTGCGATTTCCAATTGAGGTTCAATTAAAGATTCTATTTTGAGACTGATTACTATATTGCTGAATTGATAGATTATTAATCGAAAATTAAAGTGAATGAAGTCAATGTCGCAATAAGGTTTTTTTTGGAGGGAAACTTAAAAAGAATGTTCGGAAAACAAACTTTTCAAAAGATAGATATCAGATAAAGTCATGGATTATGATAGATCAACATTTGATTGGCAGACAGATGGCTGGTTGGATGTATAGCTTACCTGATTATTATTTGGTTTCACATCAGATTTCATCTCTTTGATGGTTTTTTCTGCATTAGAGCCTGCATCGATGGCCGTTTCAGACATATTTGTTAAAATTGTTTAATCCAATGACAAGAATGACCGAAAATTGAATGGAAGAAAATGCAAATTCAAAGATAGAATAAAACTGTAAGATGAAAATAAAAGAAACAAAAAAAAAAAGGGTTGAAGTATTTGTGAAATGATGAAACTGTCAACTTAGGTTTGACAATCATGAAAAAGAATCAATTAAATACCGATAAAAAACGTTGAATTTAATGGATTCAAATCCGATAGATTTAGGTATTGTAAATCGATGAACCAGATCCAAAATGGATTATTTATTTTCTCAACGATAACTTAAGATTTATGATATCGGCTTGAGGATACTGGTTTTTCTGAGGGACAAGTATTGATAATGATACGAAATGAACGAATGAAAAAAAACAGCGCGACATACACACAAAGTGCTGTAAGTGAGCCGACAATGGATTCCGAATCCAAATAAATGTGAATGGCGAGTATGGCAGCCAACAAAAGGTTTTAGTCTCAATATCAAACGAATCGATCATCGAATATTCATCAAATCATACAAATGATATTCTCTTTACAAAATAGATATCCAAAATGGTGATTGTGACAACAGCCATTATGTACCTGAATGGATCGACCATGCGCAAATCTCAAGACCAGATAAAAGAGGCGGTTCAGTTGTTGGCCATTTCTCTCGTTATTTCATTTTTTTGATACTTTCGATATCACTCAGATTTTTTACGAGCGAAAGCTTAACCATTTTGTATGCCAAATACCATTTATAACTCCGTCTATTATCATTTTTTTCAACTAAATTACGGTACATTTTGTTAAGAATTTAATATTTGAATATTCAATTCGAATACCACATGTTGAAATTTTAGGAATTTATTCGATCATAGCAAGATAATATGAACCACACCATTCCAACCGATAATGTCAAGTATTCAGAATCGAATTTTTGGGAAAAAAGATATTCTGATGAGAACCAAGCAACGAATGAATGGCTTGGAGATTATTCATTATTCTGTGATTATTTCAGAGAAAATGTCAACAAATCTTTATCGATTCTGATTTTAGGTATTCAATTTAAACTTTAAATTTATGGTTTTATTATCATTCTTTTTTTTCATATAATGATTAATGATTTAGGATGTGGTAATAGTTTGCTATCAGAACAATTATTCGAAGATGGATATAAAAATATTCATAATATTGATATTTCATCGAATGTGATTAAAACGATGAGTGAACATTGTGAGAAATGTAAACAAATGAAATGGTCAACAATGGATTGTCGACGTCTTGAATTCCCAGATGAAACATTCGATGTCATTGTTGAAAAAGCTACGTTAGATGTATTTTTAGTGAGTGAAAAATCACCATGGAATTTATCGGAGGAAGCGTTGCAAACGCTTCGACCGATTGGACAAGAAATTCACCGAGTTTTACGAAAAAATTCAGGTCAATTTTTTTCTATTACATTTTCGGCACCACATTTTCGACATCCATTGTTGGAAAAAATGTTCGATAGCAATTTAAGAATTAAAAATATCAAAAGTTTAGGTAATGATTTTCATTTCTTTCTTTATCATTTGACAAATGATCCATCCTTTTCTGAATCTATTCCTTGTTTCCAATATGAACCACCAATCAAAATCAAATTGAAAAACTATGAACAAAATCATGATGATGATGATTTTTTAAGTGCAATTAAACTGTAAAAAAATTGTAAATATCGATAGTTTCGTACATTACTTTACTGTCACATGATATTGACACTTTTATTTCATATTTTATAATTTAATTTTTTTAACTTGAAATAAATTGAAAATTTATATTTAAAAAAATGTCTACTTGGACACAGATTCAACAACAGCTTCGTCATCCATCAAATCCGGTTGTATTTTTTGACATTATGATCGGTAATACTGAAGTTGGCCGTATGAAAATGGAACTTTTTGCCGATGTTGTGCCGAAAACTGCGGAAAATTTTCGGTAACTAACCGTTAGAATAATGATTTGCTAATCATTTCCATTTGTTATTAGACAATTTTGTACTGGCGAATATAAAAAAGATGGTGTGCCGATCGGCTATAAAGGATCATCATTTCATCGTATAATCAAAGATTTCATGTGTCAAGGTGGAGATTTCGTAAATGTAAGTAATGAAAGTAAATGACAAAACTTTAAGCAAATGATTATTTCTTTAATATAAAAGCATGATGGTACAGGTTTAATGTCAATATTTGGTGGCACAAAATTTTCCGATGAAAATTTCAAACTTAAACATGATCAACCAGGTCTACTTTCAATGGCGAACAGTGGTAAAGATACAAATGGATGTCAATTTTTTATTACTTGCGCAAATTGTGATTTTCTTGATGGAAAACATGTAGTATTCGGTAATGAAAACATTGATTCATATCAACAAATGTTTTAACTATTTTTTTTCCAATGGATATAAACTTCTAGGACGTGTCATTGATGGTATGTTAGTGGTGAGGAAAATTGAAAACGTACCGACAGGACCAAATAATAAACCAAAAATACCAGTAATCATATCTCAATGTGGCGAAATGTAATCATCTTTATTATTTTTGTTATGAAAAAAAAAATTAAAGATAATCATATAATACGATTGTCAATGGATGAATAAAGACCGATTTTTATTAAAAAACAATCACAGGCCAACAATGGCCGCCAATTATTTCATTACAAAAAATATTTGGATTTAACAATAAAAGATGGCAGCATTGTTTGCTTAAATTTTCAATAATAACGTTGAATAAACAAAAATTTAGAATTTTTGTTTTTTTTCTTTCAAATCAACCAAAACTCTTCAAAATTCAAAATATTTGTTTTTTCGCTTGCCAATCAATAAATACTCTTCAAAATTGATTCTTGCATGTTCCCATTTTTGGAGAGTATTCTCCAATTTTGCAGAGTCTACTTTTTTTGCTTGTGAAAAAAAATTTATTTACAAAATTCAAAATTAAATTATATAAAAAATTGGCATTTGTATTTAGAAAATGAGAATAGATTTTTAGCAAAAAAAAAAACATGACATGCATGATACACATGAATATATTTATAAATTGACACAAATAATGAAAAAAAAATTTTACAATGAAATTATTTCATTTTTGGCTTTTCAATGATGCTTATGGATGTAAATCCATCGGTGGTTGTGATTGTAATGGCAATTTGATGATGGGCGTTTTAATTCCACTCATTAGCAATGCATTTTTAGCCAATATGGCATTTTGTCGTGCATCCTGTTTTGGTTGTTTGACTACATAATCCGAAGGTGGTAGCAATTTCGAGGTGAAATTCGTCTGATGTTTTGGTGTTCGAAGTGGTGATACCGTTATAAATGTTGAGACACGACTAGATGATGATGACGATGATGGTGATGAAGATGGTGATGGAGATGTCGTTGTCGATGTTTTTGTTGATTTGAATTTATTTTGACTAAAATTCTGTTTGGTCACCGAAGATGATGATGATGATGATGGAATATTGGATGAAGATTTCAATATCGAACTATTTGTCGATTCTTTATTGAATTTTGATGATGATTGTCGTTCCCATAATGAACCGAGCTCATAGACACGATTACCATTATTACTGGCCAATAATGATGATTTGGATTTTTGATTTGAATTTAAATTACTTTTTGATGTACGTTTTTGAGCCTGTTTTTTTGATTTCAATTCTTTTATCGTTATTTTCAATGTTTCATTTGATGCATTTGAATGAGCAGTTGCTCTAGGTATGGCTGATTTATTCTTAAGATTTAAATCTCTTTTCATTATAAATGTTCCATTTGAATGATCAATTATTTTAACGTTCTCATCATTTTCATTTGTTAAATTTTCTTTCAGTACATTTGTTTGAATAAAATTAGAATCAGGAGATTCAAATTCTGCATTATTATCATCTCCACAATTGGCAATTGTAGAAATGATTGAAAGTAAATTATCTTCACTACTACTTATTCTACGATCCAATTTAAATGGAAAAATTTCACTAAAATTTGTCGTAAACATTGAATATTCATTGATCGAACCATTATCATGATGATTATTATGATCATCATTCTCTTCTTCAATAAGTCCCATTTGATTTTCATTATTATTATTCAATTGATTGTACAGTATGCGTTGTCTTAGTTCATGAGCCGTTGAAAATGATTGTCTACGATTCAATTTCGTACGTTGACGATGACCAGATTTGGCATTGTCGGAATCAGAATTCAAAATCAATCGATTATAATACATCGCAGCCATTGATAGCGTTGATGGCTCTAACGATGGCTTTTCAATAAGAAAATTTTCCAGATCAGATTTCAAATTTCGCAGATCGGCCATTTGATTGTTAGTGGCATTTGATTTGATAACCGATTCGACATTGCTTTTATGATTTTGGCTTTTTGATGATGATGATGATATTGTCTGTTGTTTTGTTGTCATATCGGTCAACTGTTGTGATACAATAAATTCAAAATCTTGATTGGCACAAGTGGTGAATGATGAAAATGTTGATGAAGATGTTCCACTTAAAATAGAGATTTGATCTTCATCCAAATCATCGGCTGTCGGCAATGTTTGATCATCACCATCGCTCATATCTTCATCATCATCATCATCATTATTATTATCATTGTCGTTGTTATGATTTGAATTCAAATTTGATTGCTGCTGTTGTTGTTGTTCCAGATTAAATGGATCATTATTCTGTTCAATCAAAGTATCTTGGCTGGCTGAACGTTGTCTCTTGTTATTATTATCGTGATTTAATTCAAAATCATTCAAATCATCATTATTTGGACGAATATTTGACCGAGCTAGATGGCCAACTTCTTCATAGATATCTTCACTTGATTCACCGACAGTACTGCTACTACTATTACTGCTGTTACTGCTAATGTTACCATTGTCAACATCGTTATCATTATCAAATTCATTGTTATCATTATCTCGGAAACATTTTAAATTTAAATTTTCATTCACATTGTGCAAAATATTCGATGTCTGTCTTTGTCGTTGATGTACCAACTCATCATCATTGTTACTTGCATGTGCATATACTGAGATAAGCTGACAATTGTCGGGTAATGTAGATCGAGCGCTAAACGATCCAGAAGCTTTGATTTCATCATCACCATTCATATCATCATCATGTTTTACTTGTTCTTCTTCATTGGGTAATGAAGCATAAATGGGCTCACCACTACCATCTCTTGCATCTGCAATGGAATTGTTTTTGTTGAAATCTAATGTAATTTAAAAAAGCAAAAAAAAAGAGGAAAAAATTTGAATTGAATTTTTTGGTTGAAATAAAATAAAATAATAGCAAATTGCATACCATCACTATTCCTAATGTGATGTTTTTTATCATTTGAATGTGGCTGTTGTTGTTGTTCGTATTCACAACTTATTAATGGTGCCGATTCATCAATCAATGATGATAGATTTTGTTTCAACAATAAATGATTGTGATAATGATCAGCATCACCGTTTAATATTGATAATTGTTGACAAGAATTTGATCGTGTATTCGTTTCTTGCAATGATGAAACACTTGGAAGATATACATGTGGTCGAGGAAATTGTCCAGATTGTTGTGGTTGTTGTTGTTGTTGTTTATTAGATGATTTTAGACGATTATGATGAATATCAATATGATCGAATCGATTTTGATTCTTATGATCATTAGCCATACGTCGTCCAAACAGAGGACTATTTCGATGTTTTTGTTGTTGTTGTTCATTATCGGATAACAATATGATTTCACTGCCAAATGCAGATGATGCTAATTTTTTATTATAAAAATTATTATACAAAATATTTGATAATTGATTCTGTGCTATTTGTGATCGTTTCAAATTATGACGATTATAAAATGTTGATGCATCGGAATCACTTTTTCTTACGGAACGTGAACGTCCTGTTATTCCATTGATTATATTATCAAATAATTTTGTTGCCGAACGACCTGATTTTATTGCAGCTGCGTTTGAATCTTTTTCATGATAAAAATCATTATTATTATAACCGATATCGGTACTCATTTCATCATTGCTTGTGGGCATATTATTAATAGTAACGTTGGTTGATGAATCAAATTTATTTAGATTGATTGAAATTGGACTACATTTTCCATGATTAAATAGTTTATTACTACCACCGGGAACGAATTCTTTCTTATTTGATGAAATCATTTGTTGATGATGATGATGATGATGTTGATAATTATTTGGAATCACAGAAGTTGTTGTTGGTGTTGATGAGCCAAAACGATTAAATGATTCAGATGATGATACATTCAATGGTACACTTAATGTTGATTCAGATTTTGGCATTAAAATTGATGAACCGAACATAAATTGGCCATAATATCGGCCACATTTTGATTGTTGTTGTTGTTGTTGATTGGCTGATTGATTAGAAAATAAATAATGACATGAAGCGACCGATGGTGGACGTTGTTGTTGTCGACGATGATTAAATGATGGTTTGGGCGTCAGCAACAATGAATCATAGTTATTTGTTTGCGATTGTTGTTGTTGTTGAGATGTTAATGCTAACGAATAACGAGACCGTGATGCGTGATGATGATTTTGCGATTGTTGTTGTTGGTAATGGGAATTTCGTTGTTGTTGTGAATTGTTTGGATGATTATGATGATGTAAATAATAGTTGTGATATGCGTTTCGTGAACTTAAAGAAAGGTCGAGCATTGATGTTGCCTGATGTAGTTTACGATTCATATCTCCATTATTGTTGTTGTAGTTGTTATTATTATGTTGTAAATGTTTTTGAAACGATATTTTACCACCACTACAATCATTTAGTTTATTTGAAGATTGATCTAATGGGAAAAAAAGGGAAAAAAATAAATCATCTTGTTATCGATCAATCAATCAAACCAATTTCATACCGATTTTGGAACATTTTTTCAAAAGATCTAAATCTGAATGATATGATGTTAAAAATGTATTAATGGGTGTTTGATGTTTATTATCAGTTGATGTGGATGATGATGATGTCGATGTTGATGAATTGGATGATGTTTTTGATGCTGATGATGATGTTAACAACGGATATGATGGTGGTGGAAGCATCTGTGATTGCATTACATTACGTTCAACAGTATTATTGTCATTTGTTGTTGTGGTTGTCGATGTAACCGTAAATGTCAATGAAGATTTATTACTTGAACAAATTGATGATATTTTATCATGAATTGACTGATGATGATGATGATGACGATGTGAACGATGTGAATGATGGCTACCACAATGGCAACATGATCGTGTAAAAGCATCACGAAATGTTTCATTCGAAATAAATATAATCAATGGTAATAATAGTGCTTCAAACAATGAAAGTGCAACCAATATTAGATCATGAAATGGTGTCCATATTCCCGGTATAAAAATAGCCAATAAATTAAATACCTAATTATTGATGATCAAAAAAAGAATAAAATAATCAAATTAGTTTCATTGAAAAATTTTATTTAAAAATTGTCATAAAAAAAACAATGAAACAGTACAAGAAATTAACGGTCCAGGAAAACAACAACAACAATCAAATTTCCAATTACAAATTGCACGCATCAAAACAGAACCGAAAAATGATGCATACAAAATGATGATGATTTGAAAAAAAAACCGACACACACATCAAATTACAAATAGAGCGATAAACCTTTCTTTTGTTTCATTCATTTATCAACATTCATCATACATTTAAACCCGGAATTGAAAAAAAAGTTTTTCATTTCAACAATGTGAATCATGCGAAACAAACTTGATGACAAATATAATATATCAAATAGAAACAAAACGAAAAAAAAAATTCAAAGAAAAAAGAAATGTCAACAACAGCAATAATAATGGATGATGATGATGATGATGGTAAATGGACAAAATTTGAAATTGTTCGGGTATAAAAATTGTAACATCCGGTTTAATGAAAATGAAATGAAAACAATAAAATGATGCTATCATCATCATCATCATCAGCAAAAATAATCGCAATGAAAAATGATGGGAACTATTTCTTTCATTTCCATTTCTCGAAATCCTTGCAAGACATTTTTTTTCCACTGATTTGTTTTGCATCATTTTAATATCAATTCAATTCGATTGATAATGTTAATGATGAATATTGAAACGAAACAATCAAAATTTTGGATAATGTAGTCCAGGCAGGATTTTTTTCCAATACCACCATTACCACCATCATCTTCAAAACAATAAAAATGTTATGGACAAATTTTCTCCTTTATAAAAAAACAAGTTTCATTGACCATTGTATAATTCTAATGGACATTGTCAATTGTAAATAATGTGTATAAGAGTTTTTGTGACAATTTTTTTTCTTCTTTCCTCTTCAACTGTCATAACCAATAACTTGGCGTTATTCAAATGTGTCAATGTTTCCAACAGAAAATGTGATTTGATTTTTGACACGACAACTTTTTTTGAAATGATTATAACATTACTATCATTATCAATTTGAGATGATAACAACGATAGGAAATGTTTGGATCAATAATCATTATTGTTCAGCTAATGATGATAATAATAATGATGATTTTTAAATTTACTGTTAGGATGTAGGATGTTATCATGGCCATCAGCATCATTTCATTGTGGCTTTAAGGCAACGAAAAAAAAAGTAGAGAATCGATCTAAAACATAAACACACACGTATGACATCGATAATTGACCAAACGATAACAACAACAACAAAAGATTGACAATGAAATATGTTTTTTTTCATTTTTTCCAGTTTCCTTGTTTTGTATTATATTTGTAATTGTGTTTGCGAACAAGTTCATTCAGTTTTAATGAATGAAATCGATCGATTTTTCATTCAATTTAGCCAATGTCCCAAGCCGTTTTTTTCAAAAAAAAAAACAATTAGAGACACACATTGTGGCAAACTAAAAAAGACTGAATAATGATCATTGTTCTGGAACAAACATCAACAGAAAAAAAACCGAAAGAAAGAAAGAATGCCCAAGAATTGTTCCAAAAATTCAATGATGCATCAATTTTCTATTCATGTTGAGTTATGAACAAAAAAAAATTTATGATTTGAATTGAAAAATTTAAATATTAAATGAACAACAGTTTTTAAATGAATTGAATTGAATAT
>ERZ500997.480-NODE-480-length-11269-cov-8.859016_pt1 | contig 11269 bp, 14 predicted proteins | sample MGYA00248826_ERZ500997 | MGnify/ENA primary metagenome ERZ500997 (study PRJEB25958, sample SAMN03398524) | human skin metagenome | study: EMG produced TPA metagenomics assembly of the Human Skin Microbiome Metagenome (human skin metagenome) data set.
TGACGACCACGAAGGTGGATACGTTCATGTTTGTTTAGATGATCTTTACGACCAATGACCAGAACACACAGTTATAACATAGAGATTAAACAAGTGCAATAGGAAAATGTTCATATTCTAGCATGCCATCTATTCATAATCATCCGGATCATCTGGGAATAGAACCGGTTCCCAGAATAGACATCTATCCAGATTGGAATTGACTGTTATACGATATGGTTGTTCGATAATCATTTGTTTCCATGCCATAACAGTTTTATTATTACCCAACCGTCTCCCTAACGATCGAAATTGTGGCCACTCCAATCCATCCAGATAATTGCCCGGTTGACCATATTTGGCGAAATTGGTCCATACTTTCATCATTTGTTTGCTTATTTTTCTATCACTGTTCTTGAATAAAATCTGATATAATGAGGGATCTGCAGCCCAGCCAATCATGATTGGTACATCAACTGCATGACAAGGACCCATCCAATGAAAACATAATGCAAGCATCATATACGGCGAAAAATGGTCGAAACGATACGAATAAACATTATTCACATTCGATTCATTTCGGGCTAACATTAAAGCATATTTCAGAGTGAATAGATATGTGGGACAACTAATTACACCATCCGATACTAAATCAACCAGTGCACGTCGTAATTCTTGATTCGATGGATATTCACGAAGATTTTTCGTATAAAAATCAAATACAGGCTCAATCAAATCAGGTGGCACTTGTAATTCCTTTAATATTTTAAGAAATAATCTTTGAACATCATCAAAGCTAAATTGACGATAACCATTTATAAGCTCCGGCAGAATATATGCTGTTATTGTTCCCAGTTCGCCATAGGAAAAACCACTTATCAAATCAACTGCATTGTAGATTCCTTCAGCCAGCATTTTGCTTGGTCGATCTGGCAGAATACCCGCTTTATCGCCAAACATAATGAACATTTTTTTCCCTTCGAATATCGATGGCAAATCAATTGATAATGTTTTGAATGTTAATTCTTCAACGGTTTTGTTTTGCAAACAATCCACCATTCCATCCATATTATCGGTTGGGCATTTCATTCTTTCTGCAAATTGTAATGATTTTTTCAATGAATTTTCCGGTGAAAATGGTAGAAACTCACTAACTGAACCGGATCTCATAATTGCTCGTTGAAAGAGCCCTTTGGCTAATGGTGATATTATCATTGTAGAAAGACTCATCGAACCGGCCGATTGACCAAATACGGTTACATTGCGCGGATCACCGCCAAAACGTTCAATATTCTCCTGAATCCAACGTAAAGAGAGAACCAAATCATGAACACCCTGATTGCCTGGTGCACGATCGGTACCAGCATAAAGAAAACCAAATGCTCCTAAACGTGATTGAACAGTGACAACAATCATGTCACCTGTATCAGCCAAATGACTGCCATCGAATACAGTTGTGCCAATAAGGTTGATATTTGCCAAATGAAATCCACTACCGTAAAGATAAACTATAACTGGTTTCAATTTATCAACATCATCAACTGGTTGCCAGATATTCAGGTGCAGACAATCTTCAATTCTCGATATGAACGGGAATCCTTGAGGACAACCACCGCGACTGAATGTCGCATCATAAATACCCAACCATGGTCGTGCCATTTCGGCTAGACCAAATCGGTGGAAAACTTCAGCATAACGTAGTGATTTATAGAAATACATTTCACGCTTTCCGATACTCGTTTGGAGTTTACCGCGAACGCGTGCACCATTTAGCAATGTTACAATACGATGCGATGGCGTATCGCTAAAAAGTCTACGACTGCTTCTGTTGTTGCAACCAAAACCACCTTGGACCACTTGATAATTGTTTGAGCATCGATGTTGTTGTGCTGATGATATTGCCACCACCACTATTAAGCAAATTAACCAATGGATGATTATCTTTGAACAAATCATCATTTTTGATTTTCAAAATGCGAAATGTTTGGTTTGCTTTTTATATTGAATGATTTGGATCGTCCTCATTGAAATTTGCAAGAAAAAATTAGTAACTATTTTTCCAAATAATTTCCGTTTGTTTTTAGTTTGAATTTTGGATTTGATAAGCTCAATGATCACGAACATGCACCTTGATCTGATTTCCAATTTACATGATTATCGCGATCAAACAAATTGATTTTCAAAACGTTTTTCATTTCTTGGAAATTGCAACTTTTTTTGGAAACGTTCTTTTTGAACGGTTCCTTGCGCGCAAGCGTTGTTGAGTTGATATTCTGCTTTCGATCGATTTGAAGTGGATGATGAGCAGATGGTTTTTCTTTTGTGTTTTGGTTTGTTTTCAACTTGGTTTAGATTCTATCAATGGCTACACCTCAAGAAACACATCGCAAACGTAAAATTGCTTTACGAAAATTCAATGATTATTTCAATAGTTTTATTGATGGCCATGGAGAGGAAATTGTGGAGGAAAAAAAGGAAATACGAAATCTAATCGAACAGATTCGCAAATACAATCGGGATTTAGCCGATGATGATTTCCTATTCGAAGAAGAATTATACGAACGTTTCAATTCACAAGCACATCGTTTGGCTAAATTTCTCAACGGTTCACCCATTATTGATGATTCGAAAGAGAAAAGGACTAGCAATCAAAATGAAATCGAACCAACCGAAAAGCCCATTGAAAATGATGATATTGATAATGATAATGAACCTGATCATATTGATTGGTTACTTGCTGAATACTACATTGGTCAACTAGAATTGAGAGACGATAATTGGTTTGATTACTATCCCCAAATGATGCACTTCATCATATTCGAACCAAAAATGTCCTATGAAATGAGGATTGGACATCTCCGCAAAACTATTGCCCATAATGCTAAAGCCAATGAATTGATTGAAAATGAAACGTCATTGACAAATGCTGTCGATATTCTAAGCAAACATTTCAATCACTTGTCATGGCAAGATCGAGAAATGACTGTCAAAAAACTGATCGATACATTTACTTTCATTGCCACTCCTGCAGCTGATAAGAAAAATTTTCGCGAAGTATTTCACATTGCATTACACATACGATACAATGTTCGCCAAGGATTTCAGCAAAAATATTTCGAAATGATTAGAGATAAATTGCCACTTTGGTGTAGATGCAATTCGCTTGGCTATTTGATACGAATGTTTCGGGCAAAACTTCGCGTATTTGATGCGGTGAATGTTTTAGAAAGGGGCAAATATCAAGAATTAGAAGGATTGTTTGATCGGTTAATCGTGAATCATGAGCCATGTCCAATTTGTCATCATCTTTACAAATGTATTCGATGTCATCCCGTTGTTCGATGTAGACATTTGAATGAATTCTGTAATCGATTTCGAAAGGGTCAAGACATTTCCATGTCTATGAATAATTTATCCATTGAAAGTTGGAAATGAAAATGTCTACTCAAAAAATTAATCTTTTTTACAAATCATGTCATTCAATTACACTGACTTTTTTAATAAAGAAATGTTTTATTCTCGATTAAATTGTTTGATAACATTCATTTCCTCCAATATCATCAAACGAAATTGATGACAATAGCCATGTGCCATAACAGCTCCGATCAGATAGATTAGCGTTGCGAAACGATAGGGCACGGCTAAATATTCGCTACCCACCGACAATATCATCTCATTAAACATGAATGCTATGTATGCTAATATTACATAATATTGCTTCCAATAGATCGCCAATGGTAGGTATAGGGAGAAGATCATTATTGCCACCAGATTTGCAATCAAAAATGCGCGCCATAATGGTTCAAGATGTCGTTCGAATGAATCGAATTCCGCTTGATCAGAATTCTGATCCGAATGCAGTGGATTGGATGATGGCACACCATTCAAATTACGATCATCGATGAATTGTTTCATCCATATGGCCACATAGATCGTTGTTGCCATTGTTGCCATTACACTGATCAGCATTATTATCTTCCATAATATTTGTGACTGATTATCATTCACAGCCATATTTTCATCAATTTGTTTTCATATTCAGCCAACAACGCATCAACAACAATCACCGATTGCCATGACACTTATCCATTGGATGATGCAAATACCATGGAAATAATCATCAGCATCGTTTGCCATAAAAAATTCCTTTTCTATCACCAACACTAGATGGCTCCCGTGTTAAATATATTCTTTATTCAGCAACAAAAAAATTAAATAATCATCATCATTGCTGGAAGCTATGTGAATATTCATCAAAATGAAATTTGTCAATTTTATTGTCATTTAATATTCAAAAGGAATGAACCAAATTAAAATTAAAATGTCCTTTATTTTTTTATTGTTTTTAGTTTCATTCGTTTTTCATTCAGATCCAACAAAGTACTATGGATGGAAATGACATTGCCGTTGGCTAACACTATATTGGTTCTCGACAAATTCATTTCGAATAAATAATGGAAAATATGATCCATAATAATATCACATCATACAATATCCATTCATAATCCATTATCGGGGTATAACAAAAATGATTTTTCAACTTTTTAAAAAGTTTTTCCAAAAAATCAGGATATGATATATCGGCAGTGCTTTAACCGAATTAATGTCATGAACAAAAAAAACTTGATTCGATTTGATCGTCATCGTGATTTGCATATTTATTATCATCTTCCCAGCAAACAACGATTATGGAAACAAACAACATTCAGGTCAACTGCAAACAAAAACCAATGGATCCAGGTGGAAAATGCTAATAACAAATATCCACCCACACCTAGGCCCATAATAATAATTTGCATGTTAACCTTATTCTCTCTCTGTGTGTTTTAATTAATATTATTACCATTATATTATTGTTATTTGCCACCCAATTCTCTCCCCCCATTCTAATCTTATGATTGGGTGGTGGCCCAGATCGTGAACGAAACCGAAATAGATCTGGATCATCATGGGACAGTGTTACACCCTTTTTTCTGAATTTCGCCTCACTTTGGTTACTTTTATTCCTTTTCTTATCTGATTGCCACACCCATCATCATTGTCATGATACTGCATATGCGGAACATTTTCATATTTATTGATTGAACAATCATCATTCTCACGATTACCACTAGTTTTTCCGAAAAAAGAGTGGTAAAATCACCTTCTTCGATTGTGGATGACATTGTGGAACAATTCACATCATCATCATGGACAGAATGATGAAGTGATTCAATAAGAAACTAAATTTTGAAATTTAAATTTTCGGAACGATGATGTCAACCAACCAAACGACTGGAAAAATTGAATATTCTCCGTCCAGGTCTCCAGAGATCATCATCTTGGAATGACAACATTAAATCTTTTTCTCTCTTTCATGGTTGACAAACACAGAAAAAAAGAATTTTTGATTTTTTCCTAGCGAAAACGAACTGATGATGACGACGACCAAATCACATTCAAATTCAATGATGATCCAATCACACGAAACAATAGCGAAATAAAATATTCATGAAAAGAGGTCTCCTGTGATATTCATCAATTCAAATTCAAACAGGGTGTGTGTGAGTGACATTTTGAGTGACAAAGTATTTCTTCAACAAAACCAAATTCCATAGAAAATGAAAATGCAAAATTTTCCTTGTGAGAATTTTGCAAATCAATAAACTGTTTTCAAAATGAATGGATTAATGGATTTTGTCGTTGAGAGAAAAAAGTTTCCGGAACAAATACCTGTGAAGGAAGTTTTTTTGGGAAATAAAAAATTTTCCCGGTAATCATCAATCATCATTGCTTCAAGGCCATATCGACTTTTATTAGTTGTATTTTGAATTGGGAATGTTTTTGTCTGCTTGTTTTGATAAATGATAACCGAATTGAAATAGTATTAATAACGGTGTTTGCTTCATTTGTGGCATTATCGGAATGAATGCAATTATAATCATTATCCAATTCTAGCATGTTCGCCAAAATAATAATCATTTATTCTCATCATGTTGTGATCATCCTATCATATCATATTCATTATGTTTCATTTGCTCCATTCAAATCATTCGTGTGATTGTCAATGTTGCATTCATTCATTTTCATTTTCCTTTGAAACGAATTACACAACAATAGGGTTGATAATGATGGTTGTGGTTGTTGTGAAATTTGTCATTCTCCAGCATGGTGATGAACCGCCCATCGCCAATCGAGACTGACTTTAATTTTGCGCCAAACAAAACCAGAGCGAGAGAAAACATTGTGATTAAACAGACAAAGATCTAATTTCGCCGACTAAAACAATTCTCAATAGCCATTGTTGTTGTTGGTAGCTAAAACAACACTGGGTGCATTCATGCAGAAATAGCCCGCGAAAATGTCATGCCAAATGAAAGTGGTGGTTGAGAGAAATATTTTTGGTTAGGGTTAATATTAAATAATAATTAGCTAATTGTTTTTCATCATCCACCAATGTAAAGCGAGAATGAATGATGATCATCATGATTCTATAATTATTGGTGATAATGTATTATTATTGCATTTTGAATAATCTTATTCATGCATTACAGAAAATGATTGGCAAATTTCATCAAACAACAACAATCAAAAGAATCTTGCTCAATTTGCATTTGGGAATTGATCATCAAAACAAATTGATTCGGTTTCAGTTTGATCCGATTATCATGCGAATGTTGTTGTTGAAACAACACAAGCAAACAGGACGAACTAAGGAAAATATTGATCCCACATCCAAATAAATCATTTTGGTTGTTCCACCATTTCATTTCATCGATGATGAACATGGTGGTCTGATCAACAACTGACCATTTACATACGGAAAAATCGATCAGTGGCTCAATTTGGGCGTTATGTTGTGATATTGCTGGTGAATATATTTTCCTCGTCATAATTATAGATTCCACAACAGAAAAGAAACATTTTTCCTGACTCTCGGATCGTTCGAGAAATTCCCAAATGCAATGAATGAATGGATATGTCACGAGATCTACACATAAAAGCTTTTTCTGTTTTTGTTCAATACCTTGATGGTGGCCTAGATTTATTATTAATTATGATTTTTGGTGTGATATATTCATGCTTTTGTTTGTTACACAAAACCGGGTATAAGGTTTTTTAAATTTTGTTGAAATTATAAATACTATGAATCATAACATTGGTGTGAATATGAATTGTCTGCTTTTTCAAATTCCAATCTTTCCCGACCGACTAAACCAAAATCGTTGCTGGCCAATTCAATTGAATTGAAAACAACCACAAACAAATGGACGAAGAAATTGTTGTTGGGTATTTTAGAAAAGTGATGATGGCAATCAATTTGGCTCAATCTCCCGATTATCATTCAGCAACATTTATTGACCGTAATAATTGAGATGGAAGCAAAAATGTTTGACAAATATGTCTGTCTTGTCTGCTACAACCTCTTGCAACCCAAATTTTTCTCCGAACGGAAAAATCTTTTAAATCGAATAAATTCTTTCCTTTTCGCATCTTTCAAACTAAGAAAGGGAAATTGTCATCGTTTATAGCCCGACCAACTAAAGGAATAAAAACAGATTTTTTATCCAGTTTTTTTTGGTGAAAATGTGAAAAAATGTTGAAAAATGAAAAATAGAATCCATTTTAGAAAAATTGTAAAGAATAAAATGAATGTCCCCACGGGTAAATTGACCCCTTAACAAATCAATTGAATTGCATTCCATAAACGAAAAAAATTCAAGAATTAAATTTCATTCTCACAACTGGTGTATGGTCCATTTGATAACGATTTTCAATTTTTTTGCTTTTATCGCAGTTATTGTTATGTGGAGAGACTGAATTTTCAACAAAACAATTTGAAAACCATTCAGCCAGCCAGCCAACCAACCAGAAAAATGATGGATTGGTTCCTATTTCATTTAGAAACAATTTTCCATTGAAAACATTGCGAGTGTGCAAAGCGAAAAGGAAATGATGAAAACATGGAATTTTGGAAAACAAATGATGCTTATGCTCATCATCATTGGCATCATCATGGTAATGATGATGATGTTAATAATGAACCATATGGGTCATCATCATTAGTGATAATTATCATTGAATTATCATCATCATATTTATCGATTGTCATTCGATACATTTCGAAAGATTCTTTTCGTAAATTATCATTCCATTTTAAATTCTATTCACGTAAAGCACCTTTTCTTCGGTTTGAAAAAATAAATTCAATTTGACTGGGGCAATGAAGTGAAAACGATCATCATTATCAAATGACAAACAACGCCAAACGGTACATAAATAATGACAACAAATAAATGCCTTTCCTCATCAACAAAACATGGTGATCATCATGATTGAAAGTTGTTTCAATTTTCATGTTTGTTCTCGGTTTAATTTAGCTGGATGGATAATGTTTTGTTGTTGAGTAGGGTTGTCCATTTGTCGTTGTTGATGATAATGATAATGATGATTACTAACCAACAACAACGCCCAATCCTCAATTGATCCAATCGAAACACTGGCAAAACAGAGAAAGAAAAACAAACCATTAACGGGCAATAATTTTCTTACCAACAAATAAATACAATTTTCGGCTTCTTTTGGCCGTCTTACCACATCCAGTTTGCATTGGATGAAAATTGAAGCTCAGAAATTTGGTTTCCAGCTGCAAACTTTATTGCCGTTTCAATGTTGTTTTCGTTGATCGTCCATCCGAAATGTTGGATAATTGCATGCATGCAATTGGCAATTGACCAATTTGTTTTTTCGGTTATTATACTCGTTTTTCGTTTGACAATTTGAAGAGAATGTTATGTCAAGTCAAATCAGCGAAAGCTATTGTCATCTTGGTCGGTCGATCGGTTTGTCATTTGGTTTGGTTGAAAATCTTTTGATCTTGTCTAATCTTATCATCATCTTGGATATTGTAACCACAAAATCATTGGGCACGAATATCACCACACAATGCGCCACTACCCTTGGCCAACCACAAACAGCAACCAAATCAGGCCATCAAACAGAAAAAAGATTTAATTTAGATAATCGAATTCGATTAACTTGATTGTTATTCCATTCTTCATGCAACAAAAATTGCTTAGCATGATGAGCAATATGCAGATGATTGTCTGGAAAATGACAACTTTTTTCTATTCCATATTTTATATGACTGCCTGGATGACCGGAAAATTTTATTTTTGGCCCATATTTTCCGAATCTGTTGGTGGATAAGGAAAAATAAAACTTGCGGTATCCTAAAATAGTGATTGTTTCTTTTCTTAATGATAATAATGACCACCAACATCTGATTAAATCAAATAATCATGGTCATTATCATCATCATCATGACGTCAATGATGATGTAGCATATTTCAATCATAGATTTATCCATATTGTTTGCTTGATAATCATGTATGTCTCACAGACAATGAAAATAAATGATTTTTTTCATTGCATTATGAATGAAATTGGTATGCCATACAATTTCCAATCGGGGATTTTTTATTATCATTATATTGCCCTGAACCAAACCGAAATAAAAGACATTCTCGAATCTTGATAATAGTGATAACCATAATTTATATGATTTTTATATGAATAGAGAGAGGGAGAGTCAGGGAAAAATTTGTTTTTTTTTTCATTTATATTTGATGATGACACACGATTAGGCTGCTGCTGCTGATGAATGATCCAACCGAAAAAAATATGTTCGGATATCATTTGAAACAACAACAAAAAAACGGAAATTTTCGAACATTACTCTTTTGGCCACCTCTTGAACCGTTCATAGATGACGTCTGGAAAAAATATTTCATTTTTTCCGTTTCCAGAGGAGAAAACAAGTAATTTTGGAGAGGGAGAACAAATTCCGACTCAATTTCAATTCACCGTTAATGGTTCATTAAGGTTTTTTTTGTTGTTTGTTTGGGTAATTTCGCCTGAAATAAAAAACTCTCCATGTTGAAATTGTCGTAAACGAACGATAGGTGACCGACAACACAATATCCATGATATTTGAAAATGTATCGAATGGAATGGAATGAGGATTAGCATTAAAATGTCATATGATGATAATTCAGTTAATAGCTTGACGAAATAAAATATAAAATATCAATGGCCAACACAACAGCATTGTTTGGTTGTTGATAATGATTTGGCTATCTCCCTATATAGTCGATATAATGGTTTTCGTTTTTGTTTGTTCCTGGATCGGTTTTCGTTTTGTGCCCATTATTCTTGTTTTTTTTCGTTGATGGTGTCCGACGCCCGAAAATATTTTTTTGGCACTTTTTTTTGGTCATCACACATATTGAATCTATGTTTTTTGTTGTCGACAAAGCGAGAGATGAAGATAAAAGTTTTGGTTTTCAGTGAAAATTTTCATAAATTCAATTTGCAATTTGAATATAATGATGATGATGGATTCATATTTGATTATAACGATGGACATCAAAATTGTTATAACTTTTGATCAACACCAAGCGCACACAGCAAACAATTGATTATCATCATGGGAATCGAATCAATCAATCAATGATGGTAGATTATCGATAGGATTGTTCAGATAAGATAAGATGATCATCATCACCATTCACAAAACCATACTATGGACAAGATTCAGATTCAGATTTGGTTTGATATTGGAATATCGAATTTCCGCTATTTCTACGCTTGATGCGAGGATTAGGTGGATGCAGGGGTGGATGTGATAGAATAAAAAGACATTTCATTGGCCATATAAATATTCAGATCATGTTTCATTTGACGACAAACAAAATTGGTTGATATTGATATGGATATTGCAAGTCAAATGAAGCAATTTAAATGACAAGAATGGAGAAAAACGTTTGGCAAATATTAACCGGAACCGGAAAAACCAAGCGAGAGAAAAGTAAAACTTTTTGATTGCCTGAAAGTTGAATGCATTTACAATTCGTCATCACTGAAAATCGTTTGTTTGATTATTCTGATGATGATAATAGCCCCAAATGAATAACCGGAAACCGGAAAATAAATAAATAAAAGAAAAACATTCAGAATTAAAGTCTCTCGCTGATTATAGAATCTTTTTTCGTTCAATTCAAATAACCAAGAAAAAATAAGTTTTTTCCCAAAATGAATTAGGCAATCTTGCCAACTATCGATATATCGAAACATGCATGCGCAAATTTTTGATCTGTTTGTTGTTGTTTTTTATTGAAGAGGTTTTGTTCGCTAGAAAAAATCATAGTCATAGTCATCAACCTAACCTCACTCAACCATGAATCATAGTCATAGTCATAGTCATAGTCATCAACCTAACCTCACTCAACCATGAATCATAGTCATAGTC
>ERZ500997.481-NODE-481-length-11257-cov-4.225228_pt1 | contig 11257 bp, 7 predicted proteins | sample MGYA00248826_ERZ500997 | MGnify/ENA primary metagenome ERZ500997 (study PRJEB25958, sample SAMN03398524) | human skin metagenome | study: EMG produced TPA metagenomics assembly of the Human Skin Microbiome Metagenome (human skin metagenome) data set.
CTGTTGAAGATTTTTTTCATCTTTGGTGATCAAAATATTTTTCTGATTGAAAAAAAATGAAATTTTTGTTTTTTGCCAATTTTAATTACGTTCATTAATTTTTTCTTTTTTCCAAAAATCTAGAAAATGTTGATGAAATCAATGCGCAGATCAAGGATTCAGAAATTTCTACTCGAAAGAATTTAATTAAAGGACATTCAATTCAGTCGTTCGATTCGATGATGATTGAAGTACACCATCATCCTCTCTCTCCCTCTGATGAATTTTTGACAACAACAACAACAACGATTATGATGATGGTGAGATGGGATGATGATGATCATCATTATTTTCTAAACAGATAATGGTCATTGAACATTGAATGAATGAATGAAAAAAGACTATTTTAACCTGACCAAAAATGGAAAGTTTACAATTATTATTATTATTATGCAACGATCTATTGATGATTATTCTTCATTCGTCCATTCATTTTGGATGATAATTATGATGATACTGGTGACGAACAACGAACAAACATTCAACTACAATCATTTTGATTGACGATTTCAAGCAAGGTCATCGATTATATGATGAAGAAAGTTTTCAAGAAAAACTTCAATTAAATGTTTGCGAAGAAGAAAAACGCCAAAAAACATTTTATCACAACCCAAAACACAGGTAAAATGGGAAAAAAACGACAGTGAATTAGAAGTGATTAAAAGAAAGAATCTCAAGTCAGTCATCATAAACATCAACGAACGAAAAAAGGTCAAGTATCATTATCATCTTTCTTTCTTCTTACCATCTAACCTAACCAAACCAAAAAAAAAAAAAAAAAAAAAGACCACAAATGTCAAATCAAATAATATGTGATCCGAATTGATTTTCTTCACTTCAATTTTTTTTTACCCAAGAACAATTTGATGATGATGATGATGATGGCAACCCTCTGAACCAAAAATGAAAAATTCAAATAATAAAAAAAAAATTTGCATCCCAGAACAAGAAAAATTCGTTTCTTCTTCTTCTTCTTTCTGTATGCAAAGATGGGCGAGATAAAACGAAACTAAGAAAAATCCATGTTCTTTATCATCATCATCATTTTGACCTGTCATTGATAATTATTGGGTTTGTGCAATTTTTTTTGATTTTAGCCAATGTAGATGATGATGATGATGATCTAAATGGACAAATATTTCTAGAAAGCGAATCTAATGGTAATGATGAAAAATATCACTTTCTATTTTTTGATTTGGGCAGTTTGAATCAGCAGTACTGAAAAATTTGAACAACAGAATTTGATTGTTTTTCTTTTCATTGCATCAATTTTTTTTTCATTTTTTAACAAACAAACAAACAAGCAAAAAGAAAAACAGAAAAAATGATAATCTTCGTAAGTAGAAAATGCCAATTCAATTCATTTATTATGGTTTTGTATGTTTGACAAATTGATTAAACTTTCGTTTCTTTCTTGATCATCATCAGCAAATGAACCTGAGTGATGTTTGTTAGCTATAGCTAGTCAATGGTTGGCTATAGCCAAACAAAAGTAAAATTTTTTTTTCTCTTATAGCCAGCCGCTTTGTAAAAAAATCATTATCATCAACATCAATATTCACAATGCAAATTGAGTTTACAAGTGCAGGGGAAAAAAATCCGATCATAGTTCTTCTTGTTTTTCCGTCTTCTTGTGTTTTGAAGATAACAATCAAAAATTTGTTCGTGTTACTATCTTGTCTATTGATTCCTTGAATAATTCCCCCCCCTCTGCTGAATAAATCGATCAATCAAATCGAATTGATCAAAACATGATCAATAAGGATTACCAAATTCAAAACAAAAAAAAAAAGAATGTCTTAATTTTTTTCTTGAAGATCGAATATCAGTCAAATCTTATGGATGATTCTGAAAATCCTTTTTTCATTTGTCTTTCTGTTTGTTTATTTGAAGTAAAGAGATTAACTAAAGGAATCAAAAATCCAAATAAAAAGATTTGAAATTTGAAACAAAATTTCCACCTTTTTTTTGCTGGTTTGGTTTGCACCCAAAAATTGATTATCATCAGCAAAAGAAAAAAAAATTGATTACCATTATGTGATGAAATTGAGAGAAAGAAAATGAAAAATTCCTATCTTATCTTATCAGTTTTGTCACATTTTAATTATTCTTTCTTTGGATTTTTGTTTTGTTGTCACTTTATCACAATTGGAAAGAAAGAAAGATCATCATCGCTTTTTTATCTCTTGCATCCAAATCCAAATCTTTAAAAAAGATAATAAAGATTTCACAGCAAGCAAACAATGAACATCGATTTGTTTGTTTGTTTGTTTTTTTTTTGAGAGGATTTACACGAAAAATCTATTGAATTATTTGTCTTTTCTTCTTTTCGTTTCCTTTTGAATAGAGAGAAACAAAATCTAGCTACTTTATTCATTATTAAACTGTATTGGTTTCATTCATTTACTTTTACACACACACACTGATTGACTGACCACCACAGGTAGATAATTGCATCTATGATGATCCACCTGATGATTTTCATTTTCATTTTCTTTTCTCTCTCTATATGTATCTCATCACACACACAGAGCAATTATTGCTGCTTGTTTTTTTTCATCATTTGTTTCCTCTCTACATTTTTGTTGTTTGCTGTTGTTGTTTAAGTCAGTCGGTAAAACCTAAAAGGTTAAGGTCATCACCATCATTTTTTCCATTACCATTCTTTTACCTGGTTGTTGGTTGGTTGGTTGATTGTAACAGCCAAAATGAATAATCAAATGAAAGGTCAAGTGGAACAACAACAACTAAAACTAAAACTAAACTAAAAAGTTCATTCAATCACTGTTGTATCTCTGTTGTTGAATTATTATTCTTCGAACTAAGAGAAAGGTGAGAGGTTGTTGTTGTGCATATTTCAATGCAAAACAAAATCATTGATGAAATGAAAACTTTAGGAAAAATGAATGAATGAATGAATGGACCTTTTACACAGACATCTCCATAATGATAATGATAAAAAAAATAATTGGCAAAGTTTTTTTTCTTCAAAGTTTTTCAACAACAACAACAACAAAATCGAAGGTTTGACAAGCATATATAATAGATAGATATGAAGAGTTTCACTCTCTCTCTATTGACCGACCGATCGACCAACCAAAACTGAATGAATTGAATTGATGATGATGATAAAACGATGGCTATCATCATCATCATATGGACATCTATATAGTGCAAATGGTGGTAAATTTTCTTTTTCATTTTCTTCATTTTTAAAGGATGCCCGAGGGTACAACATTCCACCATCACTACCATTATTCAGGTAAGAAGAAGATAAAAATGTTAAAGGAAAAACAACAACGAAAACATCGCAGCCGCCGCCAATATCGATAAGATAACCAAGAAAAAGAGAAAATGAAAACTGGATGAAATTCAACAAATCGACAATAATCAAATCGAATCGAATTGGAAAATTTTTTATTTAGGGCTTGGCTAAGCTTCTTCTTCAGCGATTCTCTGCTGTTGTTTGATGAATTTTTTTTCTGGGTAATAAAAAACCGAACGAACGAAAGAAAGTTGTGCCACTGGCCAGCAAGATTCTTCAACGACCAAAACCAACTAACTTGGAAAAAAAATCTAATCAGAAAAATGTTAACTAACTTCTTAAAATGTGAAAGTTGATGATGAAGAAGATGATCGAAAAACTTGGCCAGAAGCCTTATAATCTTTGTTTGTAATCATCCAGCAGCAGTAAAAAGAAATCAGAAGTCAAGGTGTGTCTTCTTTCTTCCAAACAACAACAATTCTTTCAAATTGATCAATGGGTCAATGATAAAAAAAATGCGCGTAATGATAATCCTGTCGAAGAAAAGAAAAGTATAATTACGTTGATGATAAGAAAATAATGAAGAAAAAAAAATTTGATTCAAATTGAGATTCTCGCAAAGGAAAAAAAAAGCAGCAGAATAACGACGAAGAAAGTAGCAAATTTTGTTTGTTGAAGCAAATTGGTTTGTTGTTGTTTGTTGTTATTTTCATTATAGGATAAAATTAACTAAATTAACCGCAAACAAACATGGCGAATAGGGAAAAAATTCTACAATTCTTGTTTGTTTAATGAAATTAAATTTTAGAAAAAAAAAATTTTCGAATTTTTACAATCGATATTTATTTGAATATTTTCTTGATCGTTAAGAAATGTTTTCTTAAGGAGAAATATAAATTGGTGAATTCAAAGTTTGTTTTGTCGAAGTGTGTGTGCAATATTGAAAAAACGAAAAAAAAGAAAAGTTGTTTCTGAAATTTTTTTTTGAAAAAAACAAACTAAAACAAGATAAAAAGATAAAAGACAGAAAATTTTGTTTGCTGTTTTGAATATGTTACGATCGTTAAATATTCGTTATTCAATGAGTACATTATTATTATTATCGATACAAATGATGATGATAATTTTAATCATTATTAATCCATCAATATCATCATCATCATCATCGGATTTTATACCCGAAACATCAAGACCAATTCCACCAACATCAGACCAAAATAGACTAGAAGAATTTTGTAAAATATTACTTGATAATTTTCAAATAAAAAATCTAATACAATCAGTATCTGTTAAAAGAATTTATGATCCAAATTGGCCACAAAAATATCGTCATATATTAACATTATTGATAAATTTTCAATTATATCGTATACCATTAGATCAAATTAATTATTTTAGCAAAGATGGTTTTTATGCAGCTAAAATAAACATATCATTCTTACCTGATCATCAACATCAAAAACATTTTGAACAAAAATTAACAAATATTCAAGAACATATGATTAAAACAAATCAAATGCCATCGAATGGAAAATATCATTTACGTTTATTAAATTATTTCAATTATAATGGACAAAAATATCAACATTATTTTTTTCAATCAGATTTAACTAAAAAAATTTCATCATTATTAATGATTGATGGAAAATATTATCCACTTCAAAATAAACCGGGATTTTTTCCATTTTTTGATAATGATCAATTATATTATTCGATTGATCATGAAAATATAAAAGCCTATAATGAAAGTAATGTTGGTGCTGGTGATGGTATTGGTATTGGTATTGGTGGTAAACTAAATACAAAATTTCTTACATCACCGGGTTATTTTTTATTCAAAAGTTATGATAAAAAAACTGGTAAAAATATTACCCGTATACAGTTTATTTATTTGAATAAAAATTATGGTATGTATATCATCATATGTGTGATGTTTGTAATGTTTTTTGCTAATTGATTGACTTTTTTCCTTGTAATCAAATAGTTGATCAATCATCATATTATACAAGAAAAAAAAGAGATACTGTTGATCCATTAAAACCATATGCAATATATAATTGGACAAAAATTGAACATTCACAAGTTATTATGATTAAACAATTGAATAATAATAATGATAAACAACAACAACAATCAGATGAATCAATATTTGATGATCAATTAACATTTGGTTTTATTGATCATAATAGTATGATACATTTATGGTTACCATGGCGTAATCCACCATCAATAGTATTTATACCATATTTAAAATATTTTGATGATTCAATTCGTTTATCATATACAGAAATATTAATGGAAGAATATTTTGAAAATTGTCCAAAAAAATTTAATCCAATACCTGAAGAAGCTAGAAAACATAGACAAATTGATTCAACAATTTTACGATATTTGCCAATAGTTTTATTAACATTATCATTACTTATGTTGTTAATATTATGTGGTGGTAAATCAGAAAAAAGACATAAAAAAGGAAAAGGTAAAGATAAAGGTAGAGGAAAAGGAAAAAAGAAAAAAAAACATTCTCGTTCTACACGTGAAGATTCAGATATATCAGCAGAAGGATCTGATCAACAAATGGAACCTGATTATGATGTTGGTGATGAAGATGGTGGTGGTGGTGGTGGTGGTGATCCTAATCTTGAAATGGGAATGGAAGATAATCCAGAATTATATGAACAACAACAACTTGAACAACAACAATTAGAACAACAACAATTAGAAGAACAACAACAACAACTAGAACAACAACAACAACTAGAACAACAACAATTAGAAGAACAACAACAACAACAACAACAAAAAGAATTGCCACCAGATTCATCAATTCATGAAAAACAAGATAAAAACCAACAAAAATCGGAACAAGAAATGAAAATGAAAATGATGAAAAATCGTATGAAAATTGGTAAAGATTTTGATTTTGGTAAAACAACTAAACATTTGGCACAAATATTGGTTGGAAAAGAACGTTCATCACGAACACCACCAGGATCACCAAAAAAACAAATGTTTAATTCAGAAATAGGAAAATATAAATCACCAACTAAAAAGAATGTATCATTGAAAAAAAGTAAATCATCAATAATGAAAAAAATGGGAAAAAGTAGAAAATCGATTAAAAAAGTAAAAGGCGGTGGTGTCAGCAGTGGCGGTGGTAATATTCGATCGGATTCAATGATTGGAAATCAATCCAATCAAATGAATACATCAAAATTATTTGCATCACCTGTAAGTAAATTAAGACCCGGACAAAAAGATACAACAAGAAGAAGTTTTCTTGAATGGTTTTTACCACCACAACGTTCTAGTCGTCATATACCAACACCAAGAAAATCACGTAAATCATCATCAAGAATATCAAAAATATCACCAAAATATAAATCACCACCATATAAATCACCATCATTCAACAATAAATCATTCAATAAATCACCACGTATATTACCAGCCGGTATATCAGCATTACCAAGTATGTCACAAATTTCAAGACCAAAACAAATGAAAGGTCTTTCATTACAATCAAGCGGTATTGATGATCCATCAGCATCATCAATAATTAGTCGATCAACACATTATACAACAATGAGTAATGTACAAGAAAAAGTAGTTAATCGTGGACCAACACATAAATTACATTTTGGTTTTTCCGCATTTGAAGTAGGTGTTGTACCGAAAAAATCACCACCAGCTAAAAAAAGACGATTACGTGCAATGAGTTCAGATTTAGATTTTGAAAGTGGTATGCAATGAAAACCAAAACAAACAAACACATCAGCACATCATTATTAAACACACACACAAACAGACAAAACACACACACACACAGACAAACACACACACACAATCATCATTCATATCCGCACACAGAAACAAATTAATGAATGAATGGTGAATGATGATGATGAGAGATGGAAATAAAAAAAAACTTTATAATTTTGTTTTTTAAAAAATTTTTGTTTATAAAAAAACTTTTTTTCTGGTTTTCAGATTATCATGGTAAGGTAGGTGTGCAGGCAGAGGGTCCGTTATAAATCTATTTTGGCTTATCTTGTCCCTTTAAAACTTTTATTATGTCTAGTCTCTTTGTATGTTTAAAGATAGACCAGACTTAATAAAATTTCGCTCAGAAGGAATGTTGGTTGGTGTGTGTGACCCGCATTTTGAAGAAATTCAAAAATTCAATATAATTGAATGGTCAAAAATGGACCTTTTTACTGCTGCTGCTCTGCTGCCTGATAATAATAATTATTACCTATGGAACTTTTGATTCATTTTAAAATTACACACACACCCAAAATGTTTTTCTTTCACCAACATTATTATTATGATTCTGGTTCTCATGGTTTATTTTTCTGGTTTGGTTTTCAAAGTTTTCAATTTTGAAAATAATAATAATTCTTTGGTCACTTAAATGATGAATCAGGTGAGTAAATAGAAAAAGAAAAGATTTTTTGGTTTTTGGTTTTGGAATTTTTGAAAATTCTGGCTACTAGAATTACATGATGATGATGATGGTAATTGTATTCGAGGATTTGTTTTTTCTCGATGATCAAATCGACCGACCTACCGACACTGACATTGGACATCAACAAATCGACATGGATGATAATTGTTTTTTTCATTTTCATTTTGTTTGGCAAAAAAAAAATCTACCAAACTAATAACAGCAGCCGTAGGGTGGCAAACATGCTGTGAAATCTATTTTGTTTTGCAGTTGATCACTGGTCTTAGACCCTGTTGATTTCAATGGACCATTGAAATTTCGAAAAAAAGTACGGTGTATGAATTATGAGATGCAATCATTTTTATTAGCATCATAATCATCATCTGCATCTGAAATATGAATGAAAATTCTCTGTTGTTGTTCCTGTGTGTAACAATTAAGGTAACGCTTCAATGCCACATCACCCAAAAAACATCAAACAAAACAAAATTGTTTGGTGAGAGATTGAGAAAAATTCAATCAAATCGACAAGGTCAAAATTCTATGTTTTTTTAAAAAAATTAACACTCTTTTTTCCCATGAATTTTCCATTTTTTTCGTTCGCCCAAAACGAAAATTATGTTAGCGAAAAAAAGGAGGTTTTGCCAAAAAAAAAAAAAAACATAGAAGAATTTTCAAATATATTTACCACCTACTTGTCAGATAAAAGATGAGATGATTGGTAGTTTTGGTTATCTTCGTCGTCGTCCAGCTATCAAATTCGATGATTATCTTCGTCGTCCATAAGAATTATCGATGTTGTTGTTGTTGTTATTCGATTGGGGTAGGTTCACGATTGAAAAGTAAAAAACAAAATGAATTGAATTTGAACTTTATGTGAATAATAATAATAATGATAATGATTCACTTGATTCTTCGACAATTTTTGTTTAACAACCAGAGAAACAAAATTGACGTTAGCAACCCAATATTGTATTGAATAAGAATGATTATCATTGATCTTGATTATCCATTTTGATTTCCTTTTTTTTCCTTTCCTTTTACACAACTTAAGTGTTGACAAGTAATTATTATTATTATTTTGAAACAAAACAGAAAAGAAATTAAACAAAGATTTCCTGCCATAAATAATCAAATGATCGATGATTCGATCATCAATTTGTCAACAACAACAAATAAACAAAATAAAATGTTTGTCGCAAAGAAATTTATTGATTTTATTGAATTGATTAGTGATTTGTACTTCCTTTTCTTTCTTAATTTTACAAAATTCATTTTATTATTTTCTAATTTGAGATTTTTTAGAAAAATTATCATTAATGAGTATTATTGATGATGATAAATTTTATAATTATACAATGACTAAATGAAATAAATAGATACAATGATTTTTGATTATTATTCTTCAATATAAATATTTTCACCATTTATGAGCATTGTTTGTTGTGAAGCTGAAATGGAAATTGTATCGTTTTGGTTTCTTAATGGATCAATTTGTTTCAAATGTTGTTGTTGAACAATATTGTTTGTTGATTCATTAATATCTCCATTAGTTTTAATCATTTTCTTTTCATGTATTGCCATATGTTTACGAAGATTCCCTGCTAAATTACAACGATAATTACAACCAATCCAAGTACATGCATGTTTTCGTTCATTTTTATGCATTGCAATATGATCGAATAAACAAGATTCAGTTTTGAATGGTTTACCACAATCAGGCCATTGACAAATAAATTTTCTTTCACCAGTATGTCTTGTACGATGTTTTCGTAATAAATCAATACGATATGATTGATAATCACAACCAGGCCATTCACATCGATGAATTGTTGCCTCATTATTATGAACACGAATATGTTTTTTTAATGTATCAAGCCATGAATAAACAGCATCACAACCTTCATAAGGACATTTTAATGGTTGATTTTCATGTTCCGTTCGATGTAATCGCAATGAAAAAATATTTTCAAATGTTTTTAAACAAATGTCACATTTTCGTACGATTGAATGTTTTTTTCGATGAACATAATAAGATGATTTACATCCAACTTGATAATCACAATCAGGAAAATTACAATAAAATATTCTACCGTTATTCTTGGCGCTTTTTGGCTTTTTATTTGTTTGGATTTGTTTTTGTTCAAGATTTTTTGATTTTTTCATTGTTGATTTGGAATTTTTTCGTTTTTTCGTTTTACCTTTTAGTTGTTCCTTTTTACTCGTGTTTTTTTCCAATTGTTGTTTACTGTTTTGATCTTTCTTCTTTTTATCTAAAGATGATTTTTGATCATTTTCAAGTTTTTTGACATTAGTTACACGGTTACGTAACTTTTTCGAACAAACGTATGTAGTTTTTATTGAGCAATCATTATCCTAATCGAAAAATGTAAATAAATATCAAAATTGAATTCAAATGAAAAATCTAATAAGTTACTTGAATTTCAATTTCATCCGAAGGCGAAATATGATCAACAGATTCAAGATGGATAGGATTCAGCGAAAGACAAACAGATTCGATTGGATCAATGCTTTTCTTACAATTTATTTGATCATTTAACATTTCGAATAGCTGAAAAAGATGATCGTATATTTCGGAAGCTGGTCGTTCTTGTTTTTCGAATCGATGACAACGTTTCCATGATGATTGAAAAGATTTGACAAATTTTTCATAACGTTTTTTAATTTCAATTAATTTGGCTGAAATGTTTTGTTCACTATTATCATTGTTTTTCTTTTCATTGTTATTTAATTGAATTTTAAGAAAACGTTCAAATGTTTTGATAGAATTTATACATTGACGTTGTAGTATCATTAGCCGATTGAGTTGATCGATTTTCAGTTTGATATTATCGAATAATTCCATATTACGAACAAATCGATCATCATCAAGAGAATTTAATTTTTGATTGAATGAAACAGTTTTTTCGCCATTCTTTTTCGCAGATGATCTTAATTTTTTTGCAGTTGAATTCATGATTGGAAGACTAAGTGTATTGGTTAACGGTTTTCATCAAGAATCAATTTCATCGATAACATCGAAAAAAAGAAATTCATAAATTCATTAAACTTTACTCAATAAATTAAATAAATTTTAGAATTTCGAACAAACAAAAAGAGGCGTTATTGTTGTTTGTTCATTTCGTACAATTCACAAAGATCACGTGATCATTTTAGGCACCACCCCTTTTTTCAACAAAAAAAATTCCTTCGATTCAGTAAAACTATAATTTAATTTTATTTAGTTTTTGTTTATAATCGAAACTGAATTTTATTAAGAATAATAATTAATTGATTAAAATCATTTTAAAATTCATAATTATTGGTTATATTATGAAGAAATTGCTCGATTCGATCTGGCATTATACCGAATCTTATTAATTGTCGCATTTCATATGCCGACAATTTTGCCAGATTTTGTGATTCGCTAAACATTGTTTCATTTTGTGTTATAATAAATTTTGCCACTAACAAAACCATAAATATGATGATTATCGATCGTTTGA
>ERZ500997.482-NODE-482-length-11246-cov-10.132875_pt1 | contig 11246 bp, 2 predicted proteins | sample MGYA00248826_ERZ500997 | MGnify/ENA primary metagenome ERZ500997 (study PRJEB25958, sample SAMN03398524) | human skin metagenome | study: EMG produced TPA metagenomics assembly of the Human Skin Microbiome Metagenome (human skin metagenome) data set.
TTTTCTTTTGATTCTATTTTTTTTACTTTCTGGATTTAATGTTAATCGAATAGATTTTTTTTATTGCGTTACAATAATAAGACCTAAAAGTTTTATCGATTGTGATAAATGTTTGTTTATTTTTTTTTTATTTTTTTGACTTGAAAATTTTCAAAAAACAAAAATATTTATTTATTTTTTTTTTGTTTTTGTTACAGTGATCATCAATTGAAAATCATCAAAAATAACATTCAATGTCATAAATAATTGTTTATGTTGATTTTTAAAAGATTTTAATTTTAAATTCAACACAACATAATGAAATGTCATCAGATATTAACTGGTGCTGTCAATTCGGGCGATAATACTTATTCAACGGGCTGTATTGATGGCATTAATTTTACTGTTTATTGTTCTGGTTGTAATATAGTGATATTATCCGGTGATTTTCAACCAGTACAAATCATACCAGGAACATTAAATGGAAATGTTCAAGTTAATTGTGTTAATGCATCAACCGATGTTGGAAAAATTGCCGCCTGTTATGGTGGTCCAATCAAATCTAATCAATTGGTACCATCAACCAACACTGGTATATCAAATCGGATAGCTATTTTCGAACCAATACCTATTGCTGAACAGATTTCTGAACATCATCTAGATTATAAATGGGTGAAAATCGGTGAAATTGAACCAAATTGTTCGGTTAGTGTTTTATCTTGGAACATCGAAGGCACGAAATTATTGATTGGTGGTGTGCAGATACAACTTTGGCAATCATCAACATCATTAAATCCTACTAATTCAAATGATAATAGCTATGAATCACAACAAAAATCATCTTGTGATGAAGGTATACGTATGAAACCAATCAAAGAAACAATAAAAGAAAAAAATAGCTGGAACTGTGTTTGGTCATGTCAAACATCAACACCCATTTGTCATCTGTCATTTTCACCAGACGGTACTTTGTTCTGTTCCACTGGCCGTGCTGATCGTTTGGTCAAAATCTGGTATGAAACAACTACGCCAAACTATCCATCGAATTTGTTCGATTCACAAGGCTCAACAGATTCGTTGACATCATCCATGATTCCTCATGTTGGCCATGGCAAATCATATCGTTCGAATTTAAACTTTAGTTTTATTTATATTCCACATCCACGTGCTGTCATTGGAATCTCTTGGCGAAAAGTAAGCAAATATATGCCAAAAGGTTCAGTAGCCAACATGTTAGTCACTTCATGTCGTGATAATATTTGTCGATTATGGGTACAAACCTTTTTGCCCGAAGATGATCTGGTCAATGTTTCTCAGTTAGATAGTGTCTCCGATATGGTTACACCACGTGCTCAAACACAACGTCATCGACAAAAGATTTTTCATTTTTTTCGACACAAAAAATCAACATTTCGTCGTCATCATCATCATCATAATAAAAGTGATGATCATTTGGATAATCATGAAGATTCTAGCAATAACTTACAGCAAAATGGCTTCAATGATACTCCTATACTAAATCTTCCATCAACATATTCATGTCACGATTTTCATGGCTATGGTGTTCATGGAACGGCAATTACACCCGGTGGTGTTCATTTTCATTTAACCGCATCGATTAATGCTGAAAATGATATTCCACTCGTGCCGAGCTTAACACAACATCCCTCTGACAGCGATATACATTCACAAAGTAATCTTGGTCCAAAAGTTACTGTCAGTCAAAATGATACTGTTGGTCTCGATTCTCCTGGTGGAAACGTTTCATCAGCTAATAGGCATAGCCATCAGCAACGACATCATCATGAAGAATCAGATAAACCATTGTTTGTTGTTAATTGGCTTAATAATAAAGAAATGACATTCACACAAAGTGCTGAACGTATTTTGCATAAAATAGTCGCAAGCATCGTTGAGGGTGAACAACAAAGAAAACGACAGCAAGAACAGGCTGATCAACAACGAGATCAAGATGAAATGTCCGAAGCATCACAAGCATTGAGCGAAAATACTGTTGAATCATTCGTTACAAAACGTTCGCTACAATCACATCAGCAACCAGGTTCAGCGCAACCAGCAATTCCATCATCGTCTCGTAATTCCTCATCAAACGTATCACTTATGACCGCTGTCGGTCCAGATCAATCGGCAATGCTTCAGGATCGAGGAACAGATCAACAAAATCGTCGTACTGTCGCCGATTTTCTGGATCGTCAAATTGAATCACTAATGCGTCATTGGAATCAAAGTTCTGATTTGCTTTACAGTATTCATCCATTGGATGGCAGTTTACTAGTTTGGTTAGTCGAATGGCTGGATGAACCATGTCCATCTGTATTTCGTCAACCTCAGATCAGCTTCTCATCTCGTATTCCGAATTCCTTGCCTTTGGGCGATGCTTCGACCATGTCACATAACGTTTCTCTTTATTCACCATATTGTTGTTTGAATTTGAAAACGATATTTTGCACATCCGCATCGAGTATGATCGATGCTGCATTACAATCAAATTTTGCAGCAACGGCCACCGATCAAAATCGTCCTATTAATTTAGCTCATAAAACTCATCAAGAACATAATTTGCAACAACCATTGTTTGGTCCTACTTGTTATGCCACACCCACATTGCGTATGATTACTAAACATAATAATGGATCATTGAATCTTTGGAAATTATCGTTTAGTGAGAAAGGACATTTTACACAGTTGTTGAGTATTAGTCATTCACTTAGAGTATGTGGTCATCGTTTTCGTGTTAACGATATTTCTTGCCATCCGGTTTTACCTTTGCTATTAACGACTTCTCATCACAATCTTCCCGGAACATTTCGCAGTCGTGCACATTCAGTTTCGCCTTTTGATCATACACCCAACACACCAGATTCAACAGCATATTTGGTTTCCCCTTCGACGCCTAATCAACAACAAATAATGGTTGAATCGCGAACCTTTCCAAACACTGGTTTCTGTTCAGAATTGATTCTCTGGAAAGTCGAACCGGTCGGTCCATTAATGAAATCCGGCGGTGTTACTGAATTAGCACGTATAAATTCACTTGAACCTACATCATTTGCAAATGTGGCTTGGATTCCAACATTATTACCAAGTTCAGCATTAGGACCAATAACTAATTCTCCAAGTGCATGTTTTGTTGCTTCAGATGGTCGTCAATTACGTATCTATCAAGTAGTAATTGATGCTCGATCCTTATTAGCGGAAGCTCAACGTTATATGTTTTGTGCCAAAGATCAACGTCGATTTTATTATGATTCATCCGACGACGAAGATGAAGAAATGACAACAACAAGAGAGAGAAAAAATACAGATAAAATCGATCATGATGCTTTCCGAAGTTTATTCAAAATTGTGTCTCTTCAATCAACCGCTAGACCTGGTTGTGTACTTGAATTGAGTCCAATTGTCGATGCACGACATGATTGGCAAAATACTCAACTTTTACATCTGTTTCAAGAACAACTGATCATTGGTGATCGTAAAATTCGAATAGATAATTCTACTGCTGTTTCTGCTCGTGAAACTTCTTCCATTCCTCCTCGCAGTGTTGATTCGAATAAAACCGATAAATTGCCTTTTAATTTTAATCCCCATGATTATGTCGATTTTGGTTCAACAAGTTTTGAGGAAGTATTCTATTTAGTTGTGATCGAAACAACCGGTGTAATATCAACATTGCACATGTGGCAAATAACTATCTCATCTGGATCGACTAATCATAACGATTTATCATCGACATTACCACATTTCAGTGAACAGTCAAATGTTTTCGATGAAGATAGTTCACAAAGTGTTTCACCCGAACACAACGCAGGTCATTATCAAGCAAATCAAACAACCCCTTCACGTATCAAAACTAAAAAAGTCTGTACACAACGTTTATCGTTGCCAGCAGATGTCGAAATCATACATGCTACACCATCGGCCGGACATCTTAGCTCTTCAAACATTTATCCAGCTTGTTATGCTCCATATTTGATTACCACCGCTTGTAGCGATAATCGTGTCCGTTTTTGGAGTTGTAAAGTTTCAACATCCGATTACGATGTAAATTATAATGATCCAAAATTTGAATGGATTGAATGGGAAATGGCCATCACTGGTAATCAATCCTTATCGAAATGCGATTCGATTAATAAATCAACTTCAAGCATAATCGAATTACCTGGATCTCCTCTGCAGATTTCGTGTGCATATTCTGCACGCATTGCTTGTGCTTTCAAGTATGGTCACTCTTATATCGATCTCTCTGATGAACAAGAAGAAATCAAATTATCTGATGAAATAAAAGCTAAAATAGAATGTCGTTTCATCAATGTTGGTATATCCATTTATGAATGTCAATCATCTGGTGGTTCAGAATGGGTTCTAGAAGATACAATTCGAGTGGATCGAATTCCATTGATCGGAAAATCATCGGTAGAAAATCTAGGATCATTAATGGATTTTACTTTACGTAATCGTAAATCCCCGCAAAAAATATCACCAAATATTCAAACTTCCAATCCATTCATGACTGATTTGCATCCCGATCCAAATGCTCAATTGCAAAACAATAAACAAAAAATTCATCCTGTGCCCAGTTGTTCTACACTTCAATCATTGAAGCAAACTATTGCCGAACAAGGAAATCAGTTCACATTTTGCCAAAAATCACCTATCATATTGGATTGGGTTTCTACCGAAGATGGCTGCCATATGCTTACTTGTTCGGTTGGACATAAATTAATTTTATTTGCTCCGATTTCACATACTATTGTTCCAGCGAATGTTGATGCTGGAATTGAAAAAATAATCTCACCTTCACCATCGGCATTAGTACCACAACAATCGACCGCTGCCGCTGCATCTCCAAATAGTTTTCGAACGAACATTTTAGATCTCTCGTTAAGTACTGTTCCAGTTACCCGATGGATGATGCTTAGAGTTGCCGAATTAAATTCTATTGATGGTTTGCCTCCCTTACCGATGCAATTATCTTGGGTACGCGACGGTATTCTTGTCGTCGGTATGGATAATGAAATGTTGATATTTTCACAATGGAAAATTCGTTTACCAACATCATTGCCTATCATTTTCGAGCAAAATCTTACATCACGTGTTCATAGAAATTCATTAGCTTTTTATTATCCATTCGATTCGGTTGACATTCAATCTGATCGAATGTTCACTGGCAAAGAAAACAAAATTAATGAACAACAACAAGAACAGCCGATTTCAGAAACTAGTTTTGCACTTGTTAAAAGTGGCGATAAAATCATTTCCGATGAATTTGAAGATTTTGGTGTATTCGAATCATTTCACAATTCTTCACTTGTTATTCCACAATATCACCCCAAACAATTGATGGAATTATTAGCTTTTGGAAAAATTCATCGCGTACGTGCCATTCTTTCACATCTGGTTTATTCATTATGTTCAATCAATTCAGTTAAAGAATATCTTCATCATCCAGCAAATATGCAGCAACAACATGCTAGTTTCGACTTATCTGATCGAAGTCCAAGACAATGGACGAGAACACGTGCATTATCAGTGGCAGCTCAACATTCGCCAAGAGATGCTCATTCTAATGATAGTTCCTATGCTGATAATGCTCCGATTGTAGCGGAAGAAATTCAATTGGATTACACCGAAATCGCATCAATACGACCATTACCATTGTATGCCTTAATTCAAGCTGACGAAGGAGTGACCAAAGATAAAATTGCAACAAATGATAATGATAAATCTGCGGTCAGAGATTCAGGCTTATCATGGAATTTAGATTCAAACGAAGTTTCAGATTCAGATTTTCTAGAATATAATTACAAAACACAAGTGGAAGAAACATTGGATGAATTTCTTGGAAATCGAACGGCTTTTAATTTTTCTAATGTCGCTACCAATAAATATTTGAAATCTCAACAATCTCAGCAACAAGATTCCGATACTGAGCTACATATTTCTATTCATTTTGACCAAAAACAAGCTCGATTACTCACCAAATTGCTAACACATTCACATTTACCCGGTTTAACCAGTCTGGATCAGATGCATCTTTTGGCTTTAGCCGATTCTTTGGCATCGTTCAATGAGATTGATCAGAATCAAGCTCGATCTACTCAAGATGAATCGAAGAATTTAACTGATGATTCCGGTGTAATGGATGAACAACAACTTACTATAACGGCAAATTCATTAGATGATTGTGGTCTTCGGTATTTATTAAACATGCGGCAACATGTATATTTGTTGAAATGTTTGTCATTAAAACAACGAAGTACATTACAGCGAAACGGTCTTGGTACACATAATATTATCTGGGCATTTCATTCGGAAACTCAAGAAGAACTTGTGCAATTGATCCTGGCTTCATCGAATAAAATTGGATGGCAAGAACTTCGTGAATTGGGTGTCGGTTTTTGGATACGAAATAATAGTCTTCTGAAAAAAGTTATTGAACGTTTAGCTAAAACAGCTTTCAAAGCAAAAAATGATCCACTGGATGCATCATTATATTATCTGGCGATGAAAAAGAAAAATCTTGTCTGGGGATTGTATCGTTCTTGTCAGGACAAAAAAATGACCGATTTTTTTTCGCATAATTTTGCCGAAGATAAATGGCGAAAAGCTGCCTTAAAAAATGCTTATGTTTTAATGGGCAAACAACGATTTGAACATTCTGTATCATTTTTCCTATTGGCTGGTTCACTTTGGGATGCTGTAGAAATTTGTCTAAATAAATTAAATGATCTACAGCTAGCGATGATTATCATTCGTCTTTATGAAGGTAGTGATATTGATGCCGTACCGGAAACAATGAAACGTTTATTGAATGAAGAAATTCTTGGCTATCAAAAAAATGTGCATAATATGCAATATGCACATCCAGATCCTTTTCTTCGAAGTATGGCTTATTGGATGCTTGGTGAATATAATTTATCGTTATCCACATTGTTAGAAATAAATGTTGGAACTAAACATTATACTACAAATAGTCCTGATGTTCAATCACCAACAACTCCAAATGAATCAGAATTGGTCAATTTGAGAAGAGATCGTTTTGAAGGATTAAATTCAAATGTTTTCAATTTTTATCTTTATCTAAGGACTCATCCATTGATTGTACGACGTGCACAAGTTGCAAGACAAAATATCGACATTCAGGATGCAACTTTACGATCGAAAAAATCTCATATGTTTACTCGATCATCAAATAAATCAAAAGATGCTGTGACTGTCACTCCTTTTGAACGAAGATTATTTTTCTTGACAGCTTATCGCCATCTTCAAGCTGGTTGTCCATCATTAGCATTAGAAGTTTTGTCACGATTACCGACAAGTATTGTATCGGATTCTGAAAAGAATGAAATTGACGAATGTAGTCGACGATTATCTATTCCTGATGCAGTTACGGCTGTAGGTCATATTGCTGAACCAAAAACAACTGCTAAACCACCAGCTAAAGCGGAAGATTTGTTTTCAAGTAATAGCGGTGGTGGATTTGATTGGGGTGCACCAGCATCTAATCTTTTTGCACCTGTTGAAACGGATGATTTTGAACTGAAAATTGATTTAGGTAAAGATGAAGATGATGAAATATCTGATGAAGAAATTAAAGAGAAAAAAGTATTGCTTGAAAATGAAAAATTAAGTGAAAGTGATGACAATTTATTCAATGACCGAAATGCGCAGGAAGATCAAGATTCCGATTCGACTGAAATAGATGTGATGGCTCAACAATTTAAATTCATTTCCTGTTTAAAAATTATTATGGAAGAGCTTAGCACATTGGCCACTGGTTTCGAAGTGGATGGTGGTCAGCTTCGATATCAGCTTTATATATGGCTTGAAAGATCTGTGCAAGTGCTCAAAGATATATGTAAATATCATACATTTTCAATGCGTTCAGTTTCATATCGATCTAGTATTGATAATAGTCAACATGGCCATAGTTTAGTTCCAACAACAGGCTCATCAACATTGAGTAATAAACAGAGCGGTATTTTAGTCAAAGTTGTTGGCAATCGTAAATCATCCGACAATTCAACTACATCAGTAGCACCATCATTACATGAAATCCTTTTGGCTGATAAAGAAGATTTTCAATCAAAATTAGAACGATGTAATCGAAGAAAATCTTGGCTGTTAGCTAATGAAGCTTTACTTCTTAATTTGCTCAGTTATTGTTCACTTCATGGTGGACATGGTGGTGGATTAGCTTCGGTACGAATGGAATTAATATTATTACTACAGGAGCTGCAACAAGATCGATCGCCTCAACAACAGCTTCTATCTCCATTACCATTGCCTACAACATTACCATTATTGACTGCTTCGGTCGCTAGTCAAAAAACTGTTGTTGCCGATCCTATACGGCACCTACAATCAATGGCACATGATATTCTTCAAACATTAACCGAGATTAACACCATTGTTCACATACGAAATAATACAAATCATTTTTCGTTTCCCGATTTTTTATCATTACCTCCATTCATGGTTTCTGGTACTGCCGCTTCATTGTTATCGACACAAGATTCGCAAATATCGCAACAAAATTTTATTGGAACCTTGTATACACTGATACATATTCTTAGAGATCTCGGTATATCCTTGTCATCTTGTGTCTATCAATCACTTTGTGATTGTGATTCAGTTTCACAAGGCAGTCCTATTAATGCACCTGCAAGCAGTGTCAATAAAAAATCATTTCTATCACGATACAAAGACAAAGATCTCGCTGCCAAGGATTCTACGGGAAACACTAATTCGGAAGATAAATCTGGTCCAACTACAAGTCCTGCTAAATGGCCTGGTGTTCAAGCTTTACAAGCATTGATTGTACGAGAAAAAGATGAAGATCTTCCCAAATTACACACATTACTATGCGAAGGATTTGTTGCCGTTTATCTAAGCCAGCTTATATATGCTTTAACAATTTGTGATTCAAACATTCTTTATCGTTTGCTTGGTGTGAAATTTTCCGAAAAAAGTTGGGGTGATTTATTTGGTGGTGGTGCTAAAAAACTTTTATATGTTTCAACATCAACAGTTACTTTGGGACAGAGCCCCGGTTCAATATCACCAAACGAAACGGCATTAAATGAAGCAAATTCAACAAGTTCACCACATTATGATCTGCTAAATACATTATCCAAACAACGTATGAAATTACATATGAAAATTCTTGAACAATTGAATCAAGCAGCAGAAGTTGTTGGAAATGTTGCTACCTCTCCAAGTAGTACATTACAAAGTATAACCAATCCATTTATGGCACAACAACCAGGTCAAGCTAATTCAGTTGGGGGATTAGCACCAGTTGAACAACGACCTACATATCGTGAAGTATTTGTTCCGCCAAACAAATCAATTATCAATCATTTAATGATCAAACCAGAATTACCTGATGATTTAATACATTTGGATTATGATTCATTTGGCAGTGAAGATGATTTAGATGATGAAAATGATGAAATATCATTGTCGAATAAATTTAAAACAAGCGATATAATTGATGATGATGAATATAATGAATGGGCAAGTGGTTCGAAATCCACAAAAAGTAATTTGGACAAATTGGCTGAACGTAAAAAAGCCAATCTCGAATGTGAACTATATGCTTGGTGTATCATTCGATTAGCATCGACAAAAATTGCTTATGAACAAATTGTTAATTTTCTTCAAGTGGCCGGTCTTGAAAAAGCTGATCTTCCTACGACAAGCCCATTAATTCATTCTACATTGCGTACAATATTTCGATGGCAATGTTCATTGCAATTCTATATGAATGAATTCACAAATCTTCCGGATCATTTCTTACCCAACATGTTTGTCGATAGTAGTCGTTCAAGCGGTTCGATACAACGATATAAATCATTATTCGAAACTAATAATACACCATTTTGTGCCGGTTATACATCAATTAAATCATCTAAACGTCTTTGGAATTATCTGATTCGACAGCCATCTGTTCAGGATATTTTCATTCGTTATATATTTGGTAAATATCGTTCGATGAAATTAGCTCAGGAAAATGGTGCAACATCCGTTTGTATTGCTAATTCAGGAGTAGCCGTTAATGACCAATATGATACTAATGATAATGTAAAAACTGGTACACAACCAACAAATGACGATGTTGAAGCAGCTAAAGCCGAATCTGTTGCTTCATTTGGATCAGCATCGCGACGTATTCTTGAACCGATGCGTATTGTTCATAAGGATCAAGATAATATCAGTGCATTCTGTGTTAATCGTTCGAATACTGGTTTGATTGCCTTATCAACACCGAAAGAAATACAAGAGCTTAATATTAAACCATTACTTGAAGTATGTGTACCTTGGTTGGAAGAAGATACTGAAATGGATATTTTCAATCTAAAACAAAGGTAAATCTTTATAGAATTGTTTATGATTTTTATAAAATTTATCAATTTATTTTTTAAAAGATCATTTGAAACATCATTAGCATCATCTCATGTTGACTTTTTATTGGTTCAACATCCAGCAGATCGTTTACAAACATCTCCAGGAGGTTTAGCTTTCCAGAAACAATCATCGACTGTAAATACAACTGGAAGTGGTAGCCAACAACAACAAACGCCTACTAAACAAGCCATTCTGGTGAGTTCTGATGATAAATATCCAATTGAATTCATTATTCATATGGGTAAATTGGATGTTTTGAATGAAAAAGATCCAATTAATTTTGTGTGTATTTGTGTGGATGTGATCGTAGAATTATTTAGAATTTGTAGAAAATTTAAAAAAATTATTTTTCATTATTTTTTTCAACCAAAAAAATTTCTTTTTCTCTTTCTTTTTCTTATTGCTATCCGGCTTTTCCATTCTCATTCTATATCGTTTCTTTATTGTGCTTAACTTGTAATCATAAATATCGAAATGCTATCCCAAATCAAACATTAAAACCAATTCAAAAAAAAAAAAATTAATAAATAAATAAAAATACAAAAAAATACAAAAAAAAAAATCAAAAACACACACCCAATTACGATGAAAACAAAACAAAATATATTTCCGTTATCAGTCTAAACACCATTTTCAAGGCAATACCAATCCTTACTTTTGTCAATATATCTTTGAAAGAAGTCGTCATGTTTTTAAGCCGGTAAGCTAATGATGTGTTTTGTTTAAAATCATTTTCAATATGAAGTTTGTCAATATTTTATTTAATTTCATTTTCAGTTTTTTTTTCATTCGATTTGCCCATTGTCATTTTTGTTTTATCCTTTTTCATTCATTTG
>ERZ500997.483-NODE-483-length-11246-cov-5.595925_pt1 | contig 11246 bp, 9 predicted proteins | sample MGYA00248826_ERZ500997 | MGnify/ENA primary metagenome ERZ500997 (study PRJEB25958, sample SAMN03398524) | human skin metagenome | study: EMG produced TPA metagenomics assembly of the Human Skin Microbiome Metagenome (human skin metagenome) data set.
ACACGAAATGAGAGAGAGAGAGAGAGAGAGAGAGAGAGAGAGAGAAAGAGAGAGAGAAAGAGTGAAAGTGAGAGAAAAAACTTTGGATTTATTTTAACCCGGTCGCCAATCTACCACGTACACACACACAGACACTGATGAGATAATGAAGAAGGAATATTATTATGAAATTGGGAGTAAGGGGGGAGGGAAAATGGCAAAGTAGGAGAAGGAGAAGGAAAAGGAGGAAAAAAATTTTAAACTTAAAAAACTAGTAAAAGCTAGTTAAATCTTGTGAATGAAAATTCACATCAAATAACCACCACCACCACCACCGCCATCATCATCATCAGCATTTCAAACCCGCTTCTTTTTCTTTTTCTTTTTTTTTCGATTTCCAGAACGATGCCGATGGCAGCCATAGATGATGATGATGATGATGATGGTAAATAGCGGTCATCAACGAACAAAAATCCAAACATTGGCATAAACACGCTATTCACACATTCAATATCAAATATCATTTCAAGCCAAAAAAATTTTCGTTATTTTTTTCTTTCACTTTTACTTTCACCATCAAGTTATCCATCCATCCTAACAGCTTTTCATCATCAAAAAATCCAAGAAAATGAAGAAAATTTTGATGATGGTGATGAAAAAGAGAAAGAAAACACGGGATAAACAACAACAACAACAACGAAATAAGTAAAAAGAGACATATAGGATATTTAGACAAACGGTAAAAAAGTAGAAAAAGATTCCAACATAGTGAAAGTGACTGATATTATGCTTAACACATTACATTTGACCACCATACTGTTTGTGTATAATGTTTATCTGTGTGTATGTGATGTTTGTGTGATGTGAACTCGCGATCCAAAAAACGATCCAAAAAAGAAAAAAAAACAAAAATGATGACGAAAAACGACAACAACAACAACAACGAAGACGACGACAACAACAACGATAATAACCAAAATATCTTGATAATAATATCATAATGTTGTTGTTGTTGTTGTTGGTGTGATTGTTGTTTGTTTGTTTGATATTTTGAAATCCCAAAAATTTGGTTTTTTGGCTAATAGTTTGAAAATCTGTTAATTATAATCATTTCTCAATGAAATCCTCTCTTTCTCTATCATTACATCAAATCACCATTATCACCATTATCATAATCAGATTTTAAAATGACAAAAAAAACGACCAATTGATCAGTGCGAAATCAAAAATTACAAGGAAAATTTTTTGTCATTGTCATTTCGAATAAACAAACATATATTTTAAATTGTGAAATTTGAAAAAAACAATGATGAAATTGACGTCATTCTCATTAACATTATCATCATTGGCCATAAAGGCTGATATTTTTGGCCAACGAAAAAATCAAATTATCATCATAATCCAATGTCCAATGTCCAAAAATCATTATTCAATGATTATCATCTAAATCACCTTGAAATAGTTTTTGTTTTGTTTTGTTTTCTGTGTGTTTGTAAAATGTGAATATAGATGAATTAATCAATGAATGAATGACAGAAAAAAAAGCAATGACATCGTATAGGAAATGATAAGTTTCACATTTTTAGTTTGTTTGTTTCATCAATATAAAAACTTCCCAGAAATTCATCAATTTTTTTTTACCATTTGTAATAAAATTTCATTCAAAAATCCAATTTTCATTTCCATTATTATTTATTTCTCTCTGTAATAATCATTTATCTTGCCAATTTCTGTTTATTTGATACACACAAGATTATTATACAACAACCTTGGTTCAATGAATTTGTTGTTCTGTTGTTGTTGTTTTCATCATTATTATTTTGTTTTTTTTTTGTTTTTTGTAAAACATCACGGCAATGGATTATTATTTCATCAATTTCTAATGTTTTTTTCGTTTGTCTTTTTGTGTTTTGTTCCATCAGCAAAAAACCACTGTCCATGGACATTTGACTATAATCAGCAGTGAAAAACGAAAAAAAAGTTCCATCGGGTTTCATCAATCAATCAATCATTTCAATCAAAAAAAAATTTAATGATTGGTGATTGAAAATTGACAAACAAACAAACAAACAAACAAATTATATATCTAGGAATCAAAAACTTTCTTTTTTTTTCCTCAAATTACTTTTTTTTCTGATTATCTTTTCCTTTTTTTTTAAAAAAAAAACACTGAAATAACTAAGATCATCGATCGAGACAAAAATCGCAGGAATTCATTTCTTTCTTGAATGAATGAACGGATGTTTATGATTACAGAAAGGAAACCAACAGAAATCAACAAAAAGTAATTAAAAAATAGTAACCAACAACAAATTATTGTTTGTTTTCGGTCAAAATCATTTTTGTTTTAATTATCTTACGACAAATCATTACGATTAACAGTATTTTGTTTTAAATAACTGTTTGCTGTTGTTATTATTTTGTTCATAATGCCTACATCATTACCATTACGTTTTGCTACAAACGGTAAGTTTGTAGCAAGTGGATCGGCTACCGTTTATAATCATCATCATCATAATGATAATAATAATGTTGATAATCATCATCGACATCGACATCATTTAAATAATCATTGTGTTGATGTTGATAGTGAAACAAATGAAACAATTATGATGATTGCAACAAAAACCTTATCCTCATCATCAACAACTTCATGTGCATCATCAACATCTTCGGCATCATCAGCATCATCATCGTCATCATCATCATCATCTGCACCATCAACAACATCATCATCATCGACCTTTTCGATCGCATCACCATTACAATCAACAACAACACTGACATTATCGTCGACAATAAATTCATCATCATGTTCACTATCATCAACATCAGCAACATCATCATCATCATCAACAACAATAAATGATGCCATTACTAGGGGCGAAGTGAAACGGCCGATTGCAGGCCAAATAGTGAATAGTGAAATATCGTTAGCATGGAGAAATATACGATATGAAGTATCACCACATTGGCCATGGTGGCCAACTTCCCAACAACAAAGAACTAAAGTGATATTAAGACGTTTAAATGGCCATGTCCGCTATCAAACCATGACTGGTTTCATGGGACCAAGCGGTGCAGGTAAAACTACATTGCTTAATTGTCTTAATGGTAATATTCAACGATTATGTTCCGGTTCGGAAATTTATGTTAATCGTGTTGAAAGAAAAATACCTGTTTGTGGTTTTATTGAACAACATGTTCATGAAACAATTATTGGTCGATTGACTGTACGAGAAATTTTACGATTTGCATTTCGATTCAAAAATTCTGATTGTTCAAATAGCCAAACTATGGATCAACATATTGATATGACTATTGCCGAATTGATGCTTGATTATCGTTGTCTTGAACGTCATTTTGAACAATGTTCAGGCGGTGAACAAAAACGTATAGCAGTTGCACAGGAACTAATGTGTATTGATCGTAAACCACAATTTTTATTCATTGATGAACCAACTACCGGTTTGGATAGTCAAGCAGCATTAGAAGTAATGAGATGTTTACGACAATTAACAGCTGTTCATCGTATTACAGTACTAGTATCAATACATTTGCCAAATGATGAAATATTGCGAATGTTCGATCAGCTTTATATTTTAGCTAAAGGTGGTGTTGCTATTTATGCTGGAGCACCAGAAAATCTTGGTCCAAATTTACGATTACAATTAGGTATTGAAGTTGAAGGTAGTCGACCACCTGTTGAAGAATATTTAAAATTAGCTTGTCATGGTATCGATGATTCACGTGTTAGTCGATTAGCTGATCAAACACTTATTGAAGAACATCAATATTTACTTGCAAATCAACAACAACTTCGTTTTTTAACTAATGGATCAGGAATGCCAAGACGTTTAAAATCATTTACTATTCGTGATTTTTTTCTACAATTATATCGTATTTTTTATATTGTATTTGTTGTCGATTTTCGTATACTATCCTATCAATTAATGGTTTATGCTTGTTTTCTATTGACTATTGCAACCGTATTTGATCATCGTATGGTTCGGCCATCAATGTGTTATCCATTAGATGATCAAGATAATTCAACTAGTAGCAGTAGCAGTACAACATGTCAACAACAATTAGATGATGAAGCATTTACTGATAGTTATATTGCATATCAGGCATTTTGTAATCTATTTTTTGGTGTTATAATGTTAGGTGTTGGAGCAATATTATTTACACCAATGTTGAAAATGTTTCGTCATGAACATCGTAATCGTAAGTGTATTTAAATATGAATTTTTGATTGCCTAAAAAAAAGTTTGTTTTGTTTTGAAATTTCAAAAAAAAAAAATTATATATTCCAAATTAATATATCAGGCTGGTATTCGATGTCATCATTTTATTGGCCATTTTTATTGGTTCGACTAGTCGAAGTGACAATGTTTTCATTGTTCATAACAATATTAATATATTTTCCAACTGAACATCATCAAATTGATGGTTATCGTATAAATTGGTATCGTTTTTGGCATTTTGCTTTTTTCATTTGGCTTTCATGTGTTTATATGCAAACATTTGGACAATTATTAAGCCTAATATTTTTGGATCAATTAGAAATATCTATAGTTATGGCTCAATTATGGTTTATACAATTAAGTTTAGTCAATGGTTATTTAATTAATTTGGCACATATGAATATACCGATTTTAATGTTTGTATCGGATATACTGGCAACAAAACCAATATCAAATGGTTTAATGTTTTCATTTTATGGTATTGATCGTTGTCAACCAGAAACTGAAATGTCAATAATGATGATGAAATTTAATATTGATGAATCACGTGTTTATACACAATTAACACAAGTTTTTATCAATATGATTATTATACGTTTATTAACATTTATATTGATGTGTTTTCGATTTAGTTTTGGTAATAGAAAATGGTCATTAATGGATTGTTTTTGTTGTTTGATTGATAGTAATCATTCGAATAATAAATTAACAATAAACACTGGATTAAGTCAAATTGAACCAATACCAATTGATTATGGAAAAAATCGTAATAGATTCACTATAAATGATCATAAAATAATTAAACTTTCGGAAATTAGTCGAATTAAACATGGTAAAGAAAGACAATTTGAACAATTTTCAAGAAATAAAATTATTGTTGGATGGAGATCGCTTAATCTTTTTGCATCTAGTTCGATTAAAGAAATACGTCCAGTACGACCAGAATCACGATTAATTTTACGTAATTTACATGGACAATTTCGTTTCGGAACATTGAATGCTTTGATGGGAACATCAGGTGCAGGTAAAACATCTTTATTACGTGTTTTGAATGGCCGTTGTAAAACTGAATTATCGGAAGAAACACATATTTATTTAAGCCGATTTACACCTATAAGGATATGTTTTATTACACAAGATGTTTCTGGACATTTATTACCCGGATTAACAGCAAAACAAAGTTTAGTATATGCATCAAGATTGAAAAACAGTGGTGAAGAGTGTGAAGGTCAAGTGGTTGAACATGAAAAAATTGCTAAAACATTATTGGATGAATTAGATATAAGCGATACTGAAGATACATTGGTACAAGATTGTTCAGGTGGTGAAAGAAAACGATTGGCATTAGCACTTGAATTAACTGCATTACGTATGCCTAATTTAATTTGTATTGATGAACCAACAAGTGGTTTAGATTCAAATTCAGCATATATTGTTGTTGCTTGTTTACGTCGACTTGTACTTCGTCATAATCTAACCATTGTAGCAAGTATTCATCAACCAAATACTGAAATTTTAATGATGTTTGATCAATGTTATGTATTAGCAAGGGGTGGTGTATCGATTTATTCCGGGCCACCAAATCAAATTAGTCAACAACTTGAAAAAATTCCTGAAATCAATGTTGATGTTGATAAATCTAAATTTCCAATTGAACAATTAATTAAATATTCATCATATGCTTATAATGATTCGGTTGTACAAAAATTAGTAAAATTAAATGAACAACAAATGTTATCCAGTAGTGATAGTCAAGATTTAACCGAACAAACACAATTAGTAATCGATGGTATACAATTGAATCGTCCACAATTTTCATTAAGATCTGTATCAATTTTATGTCAACGATATATGGTTTATGTAAAAGGTTATCTTTGGTTATCATTAATGATTTATATTGGTATATATTTATTTTATGGACTTATACTACGTGTATTTTTTAGCGATAAAATTGCATACACAAGTGGTTGTATCGATATGGAAGATGATTTTAATAGTACTTGTAATCGTAATCAAGAACGTATTGATCGTGAAATGGATTTGGCTAGTAATTATCGTTATAATTTTTATCTAAATTCAATATTTTTATTTATTGTTGTTTTACAAACATCATTAAATTTTTCAAAAGAATCTATTTATTTTTTTAATGAACATCGTAATGGTAAGTAGAATGATTTAGAAATTGTTATCATTTTAATGTTATTTGTTTTTTTTTTGTATAGGTTGGTACAGTACAGGTGCTTATTATGTGATGAAATCTTTATATGATATAACACCAATGATACCGGTTGTATTTATTTACATATGGATTGTTAATATTTATGAACCAATAAGACCTGGAATTTATTGGTGGCTCGTACTATTGGTATTGATCTCAGTCATTGCCATTCAAGGTATGGGACATCTATTCGCATTGTTAACTAATGGTCAATTTACAATATTGACTATAACAAATATTGGTGTTTTTCTATTCTTGGTAATATTATCAAATTTTTTCAATCCAATTGGTCGTATGCATTATGTTTATCAATTAATATCAAATCTATCGATTTGTCGATTTTTAAATGAAGCAACAATTTTATTACAATATGGTTTTGGTCGTTGTGGCCCGAAAGAAATACAAGCAACATTATATGTTATGATGTTACATCATGATGATCATTTTTATCATTGTTTACAAATGTTATTATTTAATCTATTATTTTATCGTGTATTATCATTAGCTGTATTAATTGTTAAATCAAATCCAATGGAAAATCGTCGTCAACGTGCTGAAAAAATTCGTAAATATCAAGAACATATGCGACCGTTAAATTCTATAATACCCGGTCTGACGATATCTGATCAACAATTTTGTATTAAAAAAATTCAAATTTAATATCAGCAAAGTTGATTAATCAAAAAAAATTTTTTTTTATAAATGTTATTTTTTTCAATGTGTTATTCTTTCTTCTTCTTGTATTATAACGGAATAAATTTTGTTTTTTTTCCTTATCAAATTATATTGAATTCAATGCGCGCCATTTAAAGATGAAAAAATTCAAAAGAATTCCATACGTTCTATTTGAATGGTATCTGTTTATTTTTATTATGAAAACAACAATTTGAGAATCGGGTGATTTACCTGCTGACAACAACAGCAAAAACAAAACAAATCAAAAAAATCCTGTGTCTTTCAAAATTAATGACTTAATCGATAATTGATAAAGTTCAATGTTGAATGATCTCAACTGGTCTTGATACAATGTTGATAGTCAATCTTGATTTTGTTGGAGATTTCAATGAATTCAAAACAACCGATCAATTTTATGAACGTTATCCATGTATATCTGTAAGTAAAGTTGATTGTAACATTGATTTTAAAAAGATTATGTTTTTTATTCTATCTTTTTATGTCACACAGATATTACCTAGCTCATTTGTATCATCATTTCAAAATGTAGAACTATATGATGTAAGAAAAAGTAGAGTTTTACATGTTATGCAACATGAATATGCTATTGTTAATGCCAAAAACTGTAAGAATGTAAAACGACTGTTATGATTATTTTATCCTTTCATTTTTTTTTTTGTTTTAAATATAGCCAATATTGATACAATTATAACGGATGATATGACAACATGTGTAGCTGTTATATTACGTTCACATCATACATCAGCCATCTGTCTTTGTCATGTTGATCGAATTGATCATAATGTTGATACACAAAAATTTAAAAAAATCTGTGAACAAATGTGCGGTAAAAAACATCATAGTACTTATCATCCAACAAGTACAATCGATTATCGTAATCAAGAAATTGCTTTCGATTTATTTATAATTGGTGGCTATAAAGATGAAAGAAACATATCCGATCGATTAGTTATTGATATTCTAACAATGTTCAATCGAATACGTCCATATTTGTTTCATATACGTTTGATTCATGTTGGTACACAGAATACATTATGGCAACAAAAATATCCTGTACCTAAATTGACCGGTGTAGCTGTTACAGTTAGTAATTGCCTGATACGAAATGCTCTATTAGCTCGACCATTGCCAATTGATTCACCAATGGATCGATTACCTATACCATTGTACAGTATCCGTCGTATATCAATATCATTTAATAGTTCATCAGAATATATATCCATCTATAATTTACAAGAGGAAAAATTACAGATACCGGTTTTACATATAAAACGTTGTTATTTTAGTCCTTCGGCAAAAAAATATTTTGAAGAAACATTAAAATTTAATGATCAAGAAATTTTAAATGTAAATATCTAAAATATTTATTTTAATCAAAATATAAATATCTAATTAGCTAGAATATTATTTTTAGCATTTTTCCACATCACCAATGGTAGAACCGGAACATTTTGTACCTGAAATGCGTCAAATATTTCAAACATTATATAATCATCTTTGCCGATTTGGTTATGATTCGAATGATCAATTTGTACAGCAATATTTTCCACAAAAACGACCAAGAATATTTTCAATTGAACCTAATGATGATTGTCAACGTTTAATACAACAAATGGGTTTAAGATTTAATCTTATCGAAGAAAGAGAATGTAAAAAATTGAATGAAAATGAAACAACAATACGTTTAAAATTTCGTTATATTAATTACAATGATGATGATGATAATAATGTTGATGACATTTCATCATCATCATCATCATCATTGACAACTAATAATCGATATGTTTGGAAAGAAATTTTCAAATAATAATTATCTGGTATTTGAAAAAAAAATTTTGATTAATAAAACAATTTTTTTTAACAAATACGCATGCGTTTAGATTAATTGAATTTGGAGCAAAAATTCAAAATTGATAAGATCAATTCGAGTCCATACAACAAACAAAACAAAAAAAAAAAAATTGGAGAATGTTTCAAAGTTCCAATATTTTGTTGCAAAAAAGCAGGTTTTTTTTTGTCTTCTTCCTCCCCCCTCCCGAAACATTCATTTCTCTTCCGCGTTCTCATTATTTAAAAAAAGTTTGATGTGAGTACACACATTGGACATTGGATGTTTGCTCTTCCTCATTATTATCGGAAAAAAAAGAAAGAAAGAAAAAATTTTCATAGCCATATGATATGAAATCGATATGCTATAAGTTCGAATCTAATCATAAATAAAAAAAAGGGCAAATTTTTTGTTTCGTAGAGATGGCCATTATTTAAATGATGATAACTTTGTTTTTTGCATGAGTACAATTTTTGAAAAGGAAAATTATATTGTCAAATCATCGGATAAATCTATTCAATTATCAATGATCAATAATAGTGTTGGTCAATTTATTTCCAAACAATTATTATGTCAACAACAACAAACGATTGCTGTGATTGATGTTACTTGTAACAATAACAAGAATGGCAACCATCAAATTACCTATGAAGATTTGGATAAAAGAATTCGACAACAAGCAACAAAATTTTTGACAATTGGTCTTGAAAAAAATGATCTAGTTGTTATGTTTGCCGATAATTCATTTGAATATCTTATATCAATGTTGGCATTTATATATTTAGGCATAACATTTTCACCACTTAAACCAGCTAGTGGATGTTTTGAACTTGTACAACAGATTAATGATTCACAAGCTACAGCATTATGGATTGATAAAGAACGTTTAACAATATTCGAAAAAGCTTTACGTGAACAATCATCATCATCATCATCAATAAAATTGAAATTTCTTTTGATTGCCGATAATGTTGATGAAACATTTCTGGAAAACAACATTAAACAATATTCAATACAAACAATTATCAATATGAAAAAATTAACATTCGATCAAGATATTAAAATGTTGGAACGAGTTCCGTATTTTGATACACAACCTGATGATCATCTAATGATAATCTATACATCTGGTAGCACTGGATTACCAAAAGGTGCTATTCATACACAAACAAGTGTATTAGCTTCGACATTCATATTTCGATCAAATCAATCAGGAATTCGTTATCTAATGTGGTATCCTTTTGGACATGTTTCAGGCATTTTTGCTACACTAAAAACACTTTGTTGGGGACAAACTTTAATATTGGAAAAAAGTTGTCAATTAAATAAAATGTTAAAAACCGTTGAACAATATCAAGCAACACAATTACCAATTGCACCAAGTCATGCAATGGATTTAGCCACTAAAGATTATCATCGTCAATTTAATCTTCAATCATTAAAAGTTATATCGTATGCAGGAGCAAAAATTTCAGCAGATATAATTGATCAGATTAGAAATAAATATCAAGTACGAATATCTGAATTATATGGTTCAACAGAAATGATGGGCAGTGTAATGCAACCTTTCGATCAGATTGTTCCACAAGGATCGGTAGGAGTTCCTCAATCGAATAACGAAATGAAAATCATTGATATTGAAACAAAAGAAAATTTGCCTGCATTTCAACAAGGTGAAATTTGTTTTCGTGGACCAGCTAGATTTGCAGGTTATTTACGAAATCCAAAAGCCACTAATGAAACAATCGATTCAAATGGTTGGTATCATACAGGTGATATTGGTTACTATGATAATGATGGTCATTTATATGTTGTCGATAGAATTAAAGCATTAATCAAATTTCGTCATTGGACAATATCACCGGCTGAAATTGAATTATTTTTACAACAACATTCAGCAATCGATGGTGTATGTGTTGTTGGTGTTAAACATTTGACCGATGGACAATTAATACGAGCTTATGTACAACCGAAAAAAGGAATTGAAATTTCCGAAAAAGAATTGATACAATATGCCAAAACAAATCTAGGTTTTCATAAACAACTTCGTGGTGGCGTACAATTTATCGATAAAATTAAACGTACTGCTATTGGAAAAATTGATAGACAATATTATAATCGTTTGAATGAAGGACAAATATTCGATGATCCGTTGTTTGATTGATTTGTTGAGATGATCAATCTTATTGATATTGACCTGAATAAAAAAAAACAAAAACAGATATTTTAAAACTTTTTTTTCACAAAAAAAAATGAATAAATATTATTATTGTCTATC
>ERZ500997.484-NODE-484-length-11245-cov-5.263092_pt1 | contig 11245 bp, 10 predicted proteins | sample MGYA00248826_ERZ500997 | MGnify/ENA primary metagenome ERZ500997 (study PRJEB25958, sample SAMN03398524) | human skin metagenome | study: EMG produced TPA metagenomics assembly of the Human Skin Microbiome Metagenome (human skin metagenome) data set.
TTTCTGAATTCAAATTATTATTATTTGTTGTTGTTGTTGACGTTGTTGTTGTTGTATTCGTAGATGATGATAATGAACGAAATGATGAACGATTAAAATGATAAGGATTACTATAATAAATAGCACTAGATGGTTTTAAACGATAAATAACTGATAATGTTTTTAAATGATATTCTTTCAATTGTACATATAATGTATGTGTATCTAAAAATGAATGTGCTGGATTTAATGCTATTAAACGCCATAATACAACAATTTCATCACATAATGAACAACAAGCATGTTGTGATGCATAAATATTTGAATGCATTGAACGATTATTATTATTATTGTTTGAATTTGAATTACCATTACCACCATTATGATTATGATTTGTACCACCACCACCACCATTATGATGATTGTTATTGTTGGAAAAACTATTTGGAGGACAACCACGATTTAATGAAACATTAGTACTAAACCACCAAATCAATATTTGATCACAGCTTAATAATTCTTCAGTTAAAATTCGTAATAATGGTATAGCATTACGATCATGACGACGTAACATTTCTCTTACAATAGACAAAAGATTCCAAAGACCTTCTGGTTCACGTCCACGTAATGGTCGTAATAATGATGACCATTCGGATGCAGCAGGTGGTGCTGTTGATGATAAATAATTTACATCCGAATAAACCATTGGTGATGGTATACAAAGTTTTATAACAATTTTTCGTATATTTTCATGTAATTGAAATTCATCTAAACACCATTTAGTTTGTTCATTTGCTGGTGCACCAGCAGTTGGATCAGGTGCACCACGTACTTTATTAATATTACTATTTTCATTCAATAATAAATCATCCAATAAACTTTGAGCAATAGGAAGAATCGATTGTGGAGATTTTGATATTAGATACTGAGCAAATTTTTGTAATTGATCACGTGATAAACGTGTTAATGATTCGGAAACTGGTGCACGTAATCTTACTTTATTTGGCTAAAATTATATAAAAACCGAAACAAACAAAATTAATATTAATACCTTAAAACCTATTTTGTTTTATTTTTTTGGTTTGTTTGTTATTTACCTGATAAATACGATAAAGACAAACAGCAACAACATGTGAACACCATGATGATTGTGATGTACATGTACAATTACATGATGTAATACGACAACGATCAAATGTAACAGCAACTGTACATGGTTTTGTTGATGTTAAAACTGTAGCACTAAGATGAAAACCTGAAAAAAAATAATTTCAAATTAATTTTTAATTTAAAACAACAAAAAAAAAATCAATTTTTTTTCAAGACTAACCAATTTGTAAAACACAATGTACCGAACCAAAACGATACATTGTTTCACCTTTTTGAAATTCATCAGCCGAACCATTAGCTAAACAAGAATATAATCGTATATCTTCTTCATTATCGGGAAAACTCCAATATGCAATACGTAATTGTAATTGTTCAGGTAATGGACTACAAACACGTTCAACAATTTCAAATGATATATGATATGCAACTGAACGTGCTGCTAATTCTGTTAATGTTGGTGGTATATTTATGCCCATCATACAGCATGGTGGTATTTGTTGTTGATCGATTCCTGTTTTGTAAACAAGAAAATCAAAAATCAAAATTCAAATTTCAAAATTTCATAATCAAAATGTTTCATAATAAATGAATAAAACCTGTTTTCCAGGTGTGTATTTCTGTGTTCCATGAATGCGGTCAACAACAATAACAAAAAATCCTTCAATTTTTTTTCATTTTTCAAATATGGATTTCTTTGATTTTTGCAAATACAATCTCTCTCTATCTATCTATCTAGATTTGTATCAATTTCCAAATTTGGTCATTGTTGAAAAAAAAAATCCAAGTTCAATTCAGGTCATGATATTATTGATATAATTCGAAACAACCAAATTGAAAATTTGGATAATAAAGGGTTATATATTTTTTTTTCAATTTCCTTAAAATACCCTTAGGGTCTTTTGTTAGAAAAAAGAATATCTTAAAACTAAAAAAAGAAAAAGAAAAACAGAAAGAAAGTTTCCTCCCCTTAGAAACAGACAAATGATTATCGTCATCATCATCATCAAACATCATTAACATCTTGAATAAATAAAAACTACAAGCCGCATCATTTAACCTTCAACGATCCAATAATCTATTCAATCTCGATGATGAATAGCTCAGACAAACATTTCATTTATATTCACAGATCGGCTAACCAAAGTATTTCTTTTATACAGCCAACAAAAAAAGTCCAAAAATATCGCATCATTGCGCTGGGTACCCGACCATCCTCCCCCCTTCGTCAATTGAATTTTCAAACAAAAAAAAATTACATAATATATGGCAGGCAAGCAGGCAGACTAGTTTTTTTTCACAGTCAATAAGTGGACTAGCCCAACCCAAACTATGAACGAATGAATCAACCAAACAAACAAACAAACAAAAAAAAAACGAAAAAAAAGTAAAATTGAACAGAACAGAACAGAAATTTTTTAACTTAAAATTGATGTGCAACATTCACACAGACACAGAGAAAGAAGAAAATAAAATAAAAAAAACTCTCCCTCTCTTTGTGTTAAATAAATAAAAAAGCGTGTATACACTGAATGAATGAATTCTTATTATCCTCTTCCTCCTACACATCATCATTCTTAAATAGAAATAAAAATGATAAAATAATGACGAATGAGGGGTTAAAGGCAATAGGTCGTCGGCCCTAACCAATGGTAACACACAAACACACACACACACAGGGCTAACCAAACAAAACAAAAAAACACCAATATAGTATATGTGTGATACATAGAACAATGAAAATGAAATGATGTGAAACAAACCAAACACACACACAAGACCCTGTGGAAAAATTTTTCAATTTCGACTCACCCATCATCATCATCATAAAATGATGATGATGGCTACTTTTTTGTTTTAAAAAAAGTTTTACAAAAAAAAATTTACAAACCTGAAATTCTATTATAATCATTATTATTTGGATTAATTAAAAAATTTTCTGATTGATTTGTTGATAATGATGATGATGTTGCAAATGCTGGTGTCAAATGATTTCTTGATGTTGATGAAGCGGAAGCCGATTGAACAAATTGATTTGGATTATTTGTTGTTGTTGTTGATGAACCATTATTATTATTATTATTATTATTATCACCAGAACGATTATTAATATTATTTAAATATGATGATGATGATGATGATGTTTGTTGAGGTAAATTAAATTGAGTTCGACGTATTGTTTCATTCGTTGTCGATGATGTTGTTTGTTGTTGTTCTTGTCTATTTGTTGTAATTCCTAAAAAAAAAATTTAATTTCCCCCAAAAATTAAGTAAATTTGTTAACAAATTATCATCATTTTTAAAATAATAATAATTACCACTACTGTTTGATGGTAGATGTAGATGATGATGATGATGATATCTATTTTGATGGCCATGATTTGTTGTTGTTGTTGTTGTTGATGTTGAGGCCATCGAACCATTATTATAACCAATATGATGTATATTTAATGAATTATCATTTGTTGTTGTTGTTCTTTTCCATCCACGCCAATTATTACAAATTGATTCCGGTTCAGACATCCATGAATCATCATCAAATGGATCTTCAGGTGAACTATCACCCCAACTAAATACATCAGTCATGTTCGATTCGAATGTTTTTGGATTTCGAATGTTTTGGATTTCGAATGTTTTTGGATGATTCGAATGTTTTTGCTTTCGAATGTTTTGAAGAAGACAGCAGGAAAGAAAAAACCAAAATCAAGAAAAAAAATATTCTTCAAGAATCGATGAAGACTACAGAATAAAATTATCTTTCAAAATTCAATGATAATTCTTTCAAAACAACAATCATCAAACAAACCAAAAACACACACACACACATACAAACCAAACAAACGACAATCAAACCAATCACACAGACGACGAAACAAACAAAGAAGAAGAAATAAATAGAAAATCTCAACACACAACCAAACCAAACCAGAAAAAAATGTTTCGATGTTTCAAATGGTTGATGGATGATAATAAACGAACGATAATAACAATGATGATGGGTTATGCTTTCAAGAAAAGAAGAAGAAGAAGAAAAAAAGCTAAAAGCAAAGAATAATGAATCTTTTCAACAACAAAAATTTTACGACAACAGTGGAACGAAATTGAGCGATGATGATAATGATGATGATGAGGTGAGTAATATATTATTATTGTGAGGAAGAACAAAATATCCTTAGAAAGATATTGATGAAACAAAAAAAAATGATACAGAATGATATAGTGAAGTGAGGATACCAAACAAAGATAAAAAGATCCCCAACAATGATGATGATGATGATGATGATGAGGTTAGTGAGCTAGAAACGAAAGAAAGAAAGAACAAGATATATACACGGAGGGTGAGAAAGATATATATCTTAATTGAGGAAGAGGAGGAGGAAGAGGATATATATCTTGATTTGAAGAGAAAGAGGAGGAGGGATTTCCTCATAGCTCCTCCCATTTTTTTTTTGTTGTTGTTGTTGCCATAATGTGATAATGGTAGTAGTAGCATAGTGATCAGTTAGTAAGTGTGATAATGATTACTTTTGATTGTTTTCCCCCGTTTTTTTTTTTTTGGATTTTGGGGGTTGGTTACAGAAAGAACAATAAAGGTAGTGGTATAAATGAAAGAAAATATGATTCGAATTCATTTAATTTTTTTCCTCAATCCATAGATGGCGATAGATTCGATTTTTTTAAGCGAAAAAAATTTTTAAGCGAACAAGCATCGATGATCATATTTTCTCTGCTTGCTTGCTTGTTTTTGATATTGGATCCATTTCGAATAATGGTGGTGGGTAGTCCTTGAGATTTGAAATAAAAAAATAACCCTGAGGCAAAAAATGATCCAGATTTTGGTTTTGTTAATTCATTTCCTTCTTTTTCTTTTCTTTGCATTTTCATGGCATATCCTTGAATGATTTTTTGAAAAGATTTTTCTTTTCGGTTTGACCTTATGTTTATCGTCTAGGTTTTTTTTCTCTCCCTATCCAAATCAATGCTGTTGACCCAATTGAACTTAAACCCAAACAAGCACACACACATCTGGTTCACGACAAAAAAAAATCCGATAAACATATTGATCGTGAGGTCAAAACTTTGATTTGACCTCGAAACCAAAAAACTGAAAACAGAAAATCGTCAATCTTGGGACTTTTTTTCGTTTGTGATCCTTATGATCTAACGGAGGGTTAATTTTTTTTTTAAATAATGATTTTTTAATAAGCAAAAGTAATCAAAAAAAGTAATAAAATTGTAAGAAAAAAATGAAAAAAATGACCAAATGTTAATAATGTAAAACCATTGATTGGTTGTTGACAAAATTCAGTTAACCCTTTGTTAATAATTTCATTCATATGTTCACAAGTTATAATTTGATATGTTTCATTTATATTTTTACGTATAGAATCAATAAAATTAAAATTTTGTTTGAGAATTTTTCCCACTGGTAATTTTAATATTTCTAAATTATCCCATTGATCAAGATAATTATCAACGGTATTTTTATGATCCTGTAGATTCAGATGTTTTGGTAGATCACAATCCAGATAATATCTAACCATAGACATTGTATAATTATATTCGGGGAATTTATTTACAACAATATCCGCAATAGATTGTTTAGCCGAGAGGCAAAAATCCGATGTAGCAATCGTTGTGACCAAATGTGAATCAAACATCCAAATCTGTATGATAACCATTGCAAATGTAATCAATATAAAACGTTTTAAACGATTATCATCATTGTTATCAATATAATGACCAAACAAAGCCAATATTAACCAATAAGCCGACATAAGGAATATATTCAATAGATTCATAAGGATTATGGACAAGGTTAACCATTGATATATTTGAAATGACCATTTCATACGTTGAATTTTTGTTTTATTTGTATAAAATTCTATTGTTTCGTTAAGGCGTTTCAGTAGATAATATTGTTGTTGATTGTTTGACAGCGATGTAGATTCTGGCGACGATGATAACGATGTTTCGATTGATGAATTAAGGGTTAATTTCATCTGATTTTGTAGATAATCATTCCAATTACGTAATGTTTGTTTTGAATTATTACTTGATTGAATAAATTCTTCAATTGTATTGCCTGTATCTCGGAATCCTTGATAAAAAAAACACAAAACGAAAGAAAAATTTAGAAATTTCAAAAAAGGGGAACCATTTGAAAAAAATTACCAAGATACATAAGGGTTAAACCAAAGATCAAAATCCCAATGGTAAAACAACCACAAATAATCATTAACCAACGACATGGTCGTTGTGTTTTGAATTTTTGTTTTTGCAATATTGTTGTCGATTTGGTTGTTCGAGAATTATATTCCAAATATCTCCATATAAACAGATAACAAATGTAAAAGAAAAATATTATTAATAAAACAAACAATGGTATGATGAATGTAATCAGCAATGAATTTAGATAGGATAAACGACCATAATCAAATGTTGTATTTGTCAATGGAATTAGGCCTTCATTGGTTAATTGTATATGTGGTATGGAATTGAAAATGATGACCATTTGAGAGATATTATAACCATTTGGATGTTCGTAATGCATTTTTTTTCAAAAAATGTTTTTTCACAATTGAAAATCTTTATGCGAATGAATTGAACTGGGGAAAAAAAAGTTTCTTAATTGGAAAAAAGAAGAAGAAAAAAACGGATTTTAATGGGTTAAATGTTTTTTTTCTCGCTCATTTGATCGATGCAACTTTGGTCTATCAATCATCAAGCTGATTGATCAATTCAATTACCATCAACAGAAAAAAATGATGCTTCTTTTGAACGTCAATATTGAACAAAAAGTTACTGATTATGGTGATAAACGAAATTGATTGATTGATTGATTTGCTAACTGATAAAAAGAAATACTGATACCGAACATCATTATAATGATAATGAGAAAAAATCAAAGGAAAATATCTTTCTATAATCAATGTCTGTCTGTGTTTGAATAACTAAACATTCGTTTGTTTTTGTTTTTTTGTTCATTTTTTCCGTTCATTTTTGTTTTGTTTGTCACCCCACATTCAAATATCAATGCATCATCATCACATTCCTATTTGATCAATCAATCAATTGATTGATTGATTGATCGATTGCTTCGATTTGAATGAAATTGAATCCAGCCAACAAAAAAAAACGTAGATTGTTTTTTTCCATCAATCATTTCACACTATGATAATTGATTGACTGACTGTGGTGACATTTTCATCGAATGAAATTTTCCCTTTAAAAAAAATTTTTTTACAAACAAAAAAAACAAAAACCACCCACACCTCACCAAGGTGTAATAATTTTATTTTTTCATTTCAATTTCTTCTTGGTTTGACAATGAAAACAAAACAACGATGAAATCCAGTTAGTCATCGAATTCGATGCAAAACAGAAAACAAAAAAAACAAAAATTTTAAACAAACAAAAAAAATTGACTTAGAAACTTGTTTGTTGCTGAAATTAATCAATCAATTCTCTCCATGGATGAAAGTAAAGGGTTAATTGATTAATTATAATGATCACAAGTTTGCTGGCTTTGATATTGGATTTTTTTCCGTTCCAGGTTTGTTTTGACTTTTTTCTCGCTAGTTATTTCACGTTGGACTTTGTGGTGCTTCATTTACAAACCAACAAGCAGTTTGATTATCCAATAATGTATGACATACTTGACAAACTTTAAATGTACGCATTTTAGGTCCACTACGTATCGATTTTGAACAACATTCATGACAAAATATTCGTCCACAATGTGAACAATTTATCTACGTTTGGTTTTTGATTGGGAAAAAATAACATTGAAATTAGTTTCACGGGGTTAAAAGTTTCATTTGAAAATTACAATTTACCTTTTCCTTTCGTGAATGAAATGATTTTTTACAACCATTACATTCGCTGATATCATCTTCATGTTGCCATCGAACTTCAGTATCTGATTGTCTAATTTTTTCCAATTGTACTTGTAATGATTGTGATAATTTAACAAAATCACGTTGTACTTGTTCAGAATTATCTAGATCTATTTGTAGACTTTGTACTTTGGCACGTAATGTTGCTAAATCCGTTTCGGATTTTGTCTGGAAAAAATTTACAAAAAAAATTACAAAATTTTACAAAAAAACTTTACATACCTTAATCGCTGTTAATTCATTAACTTTTTCCTCTAATTTCCTGATACGATTTGATGATTGTAATGATAAATCATTGAAATTATTTTTCAATAAATCCAATTCTACTTGTAATTCATCATTTTGTTTTCTTTTTTCCATTAATTCCGATTCAAATTTTTGTACTTTTGCTGAAAGAATTTCATTTTCATGTGAAAAATTTTCTTCAATATTCTCTCGGGATTGTTGTTCACCAATTAATTGTTCTTTTAAGAACATATTTTCCGAACGTAATGTTTCTTCTAAATGTTCACGATTATAAATTGCTTGTATAAGATTTTCACGTAATTGTAAACAATAAAATTGTAATGATTCTTGATCTTCGGGTAATGATATTGATTCGGATGATAATTCTTGTGATTTTTTTAAATGACGACCTAACAATTTTTCATTATCCATTGCTAAACGTTGAATTTCTTTTTTCAATAATTCAATCTGACCGATCAAATCCGCAACTAAATCATTTGCACGTTTTTCCATTTTATTAAATTTTATAATCATTTTTTCAACATTTTGACGACCATAATCTACCTGTGTGCTTAATTCTTTAATATTATTTTCAAAACATTTTGTTTCATCAATATATTTTTCTTCCAATTTTTATTATTTTATTGCCTAATGCTATTTTGTTGTTGTTGTTGTTGTTGTTGTTGTCGATATTGTTGTTGTTGTTGTTGTTGTTGTTGAAAGCTATCAATAAAGCAATTCTGTCATCATCGTGGCTATTTTGTGGTGATTATAATGGTGTCGATATTGAAAAAAAAACAAAATCCTTTTCCCCCTTCCTCCCCCACTCAAATGGATCATTTCTTTTGTAACCATGGTTTTTTCCTCAAAAATATCATCATTAAAAATAACGACAATTTCCTCCCCCTCCAGAATCCCAAAAGCCAACTGTGTTGATGATGATGATAATGATTTTTTCAACCAAGAAATCAACAAAATCCATCCCAATTCGTCCATCACTTTTTTGACTATCGAAAACATTATTGATGAATCTTTTCGGTTGTTTTTTGCTATTTCCATCAGATTCCTGAATTCAATATTCTTCTTGCTTGTCACAAATGCAATGTACGGAATTGTCCGCCCACTTGTTTTCTTGTTCCCGCCCCTCCAATTCTTAATCTAAATTAATTATGACAAATCAAAAAATGATGATAATAACGACGGCTACGAAATATTAATTATTATTAATGTTCATTTGAATTGATTTAGATTCTCATTCCATTCTCATTTCATTCATTTTCGTTTTTATGAAATTCAATCTACAAATGTGTCGAGTTTCTTCGCTTCTTTCGCTGCTTTAGACCAAAAAGGAAAAGAGAAAGCAAAATTGCTGTTGTTGTTGTTGTTGTCAAATTTGTCGTCGTCATCATCATCATCATAGTCAACCAGCAAAGTGAAGTTGAGCGAAAAGTTATTTATGATGATGATGATTTTTGGCTGCATAATCGCTGTCGTCGTCGTCGAAAATTCAAATGTCTTCAAGCATTTTTTCGACGACTATTTCCACTTCACATCATTTTAATCCCCGAGAAAAGAAGAAAATAAAAATAAAGCTCATCATCATCATTTGGAGATGTGCGAAAGCAAAAAAAAAAATCAATTTCTTCAGAAAATTTGGTTTTGTTTCCGGTTTTTTAAAGCAATTTTTTTTTCGGAAAATTTCTGGTTTTTCCGGAATAATTCCGGGATTTTTTTCAGAAATTTGGTACTTTCAATGTATAAATAGGAGAATCAAAGAAGTTTCTCTTTTGTCAACTACATAGAAAATCAATCAATCAAATTAAATCAATTTGATATTCTCAGAAAAAGAAGAAAAGAAGAAAAAGAAGAAGAAAAGCCAAAGAAAATTCCTCAGCCAAAAAAAAGAATGTCACAAGCCACTTATTGATTATAAGGATTATTATTTTTCAGGGATTCAATCATCTTTGCATCAAGCATCAATCAAATACATCATCTTTGTGAAAAGCATCATTAAGATTTGCTTGACCTTTTCTGTTTTGTTTTGTTGTTTTTCTTTTTTGCTTAATTCATTTCATTGCATATATTGGATTCCATTCGGTATAATATTTGCTTTTTTTTCGATCAATCGATTGATTATTGATGTTTTTTTTTCTTTGATTTTTCTTCTTTTTTTTGGTTCTGATTAAAGCCGGCAAACTACAAACTACAAACGAAAACAACAACAACAACAACAAACGAAACAACAACAACAACAATCGAAACAACAACAACAACAACAACAAGAATATTCTTTTTTTTTCTTCATAAGGATCCACTTAATAATAATTTTTGTTGTTGTTGTCGATGATGATATTTGATGACCCAAAAACAAAAATCAAATCCATTTTGGAATGCAAAAAAAGAAGGAAAAAAATGAACGAAAAACGAATGTAAAATTAGATCAAATAACAGCAGAATAATGCCAGAATGCTTATTTGTTTTTCGTTTTTTCTTCTTTTTTTCCTGAATTTAAGCAAACACACACAACACACTTGATATGTTCGATAGTCAATTGAGAATGTGAATCTTGAATCTAGGAAAATTCTTTTTCTGTGATCCACTTTACACAAACAAACAAACGAAATAAGAGGAACTAAGAAAAACAACAAGAAAATTGCATAGAGATGTAATCGGCAGTCATCGTTGATGTTTTCATTTTCTTTGCCTGTTCTTCGCCTGTTTGTTTTTTTCCTATTTTGTTTTCAAGTTTCGCTTTCTCGTTTTGTTTGTTATCGATCTCTGTTTTGAAGATAATTTGTTCAAATAATGATGTAATGATCATCATTGATGATCAATACTGATAATGATAATAACCATAATCATTGAATGATTTTTTCTTCTTCAAATCAAAATGGTAAGATAAGATTGAAAATCTGTTTGATTTGAAATGGTTTGATTGGTTGAATGATAACATCTTCATTCAGTCACTTTTCAGTCATTAGAATGGAGAGAGAGAGAGAGAGAGAGAGAGAGAGAGAGAGAGAGAGAGAGAGAGA
>ERZ500997.485-NODE-485-length-11242-cov-8.851435_pt1 | contig 11242 bp, 13 predicted proteins | sample MGYA00248826_ERZ500997 | MGnify/ENA primary metagenome ERZ500997 (study PRJEB25958, sample SAMN03398524) | human skin metagenome | study: EMG produced TPA metagenomics assembly of the Human Skin Microbiome Metagenome (human skin metagenome) data set.
GATATATTCTAAAGATCACTCTTATGTGATGATGAATTTAAAACTAAAAAAAAAATTCACCTAAAAACAGTCAAAAAAGAATAGGTCTTTTTTTATATTGAAAATGAAATTAATTGGAAGAAATTTAAAAATTATTCCATGATGCACTGTTAAACTGAAGAAATATTTAAAATTTTGTTTTTAAAATGAAATTTTTTGCAATTTTCAAATCAGTAATCTGGTCATGACCTAAATTCAAGGCTTATTCCTTACTTAGCATACATTCAACTTGTTAGAATTTGTAAGATATTATATTCGATTTTTTTCAAGGTTTCACGTTTAGTCATATTGCATGAAGAGGCTGAAGATGGAAATGCAATGCCAGATCTGGAACGACCAGTTCAAGGCGTTAGCAAAGCGGTGGCAAATCTGGTCAAGGTATGAATTAATTAGATAATCATATCAAAGTTTATTATCGTAATATTCGAAATGTGTTGTCCATGTGTATTTGTTTAATGAACAACTTAGGTAGGAAGAGATACAATCAATTCAAGCGATGATCAGATACTACGACAAGATATGCCCGCATCATTGCAACGTGTTGAACGTGCATCTCATTTATTGGAAGAAGCTTCGGCAATGTTAAAAATCGATCCATTTTCACAATCAGCCAGAAAAAAATTGATCGAAGGTTCAAGAGGTATTCTACAAGGTACATCATTGCTTCTTACATGTTTTGATGAATCAGAAGTTCGTAAAATCATTAGAGAATGTAAAAAAGTTCTCGATTATTTAGCCGTTGCCGAAGTGATCGATTCAATGGAAGATCTTGTACAATTTGTTAAAGATCTAAGTCCATGTCTGACAAAAGTATCACGTGATGTTGATTATCGTGAAAAAGAATTGACTCATCAAGTACACCGTGAAATGCTAAGCCGTTCATTAGAATCGATCAAAACATTGGCACCGGTATTGATTTGTGCAATGAAAATATATGTACAATTGGTTGCGCAAGGAAAAACCGTACATGAAGCGGCGGAAAATCGTAATTATCTTGTACATCGAATGACAGATGAAATCAATGAAATTATAAGAGTTCTTCAGCTAACCACATATGATGAAGATGAGTGGGAGGCTGATGATCTCACCCGTTTGAAGAAAGCTTATAATGCTATTTTGAGCAAATTAGCTCCCGCACATGATTGGCTGGAAGATCCTACCGCGATGACTGGAGGTGTTGGTGAAAAGTCAGTAAGATCAATTATCGAAAATGCACGACGAATTTCCGATCTGGTATTGCCCGAAGATAAGGATCCGATTCGAAAATCGGCTAACGACATTGAATCAATGACTAATGCTTTATGTGAGCTTAGAGATGAAGGGAAAATTGCCACACCTCAGGCACAATCACTTGGTCATAGTATTAATAATCAGTTGAAAAATCTTAGCAATTTTGTCAACAAAGCCATACAGAATTTAGAGCGAAGTGGAATTCAAGGTCCAGCACATACAGTTTCGGGTCGAGTTGATCAAGCCTCCAAATGGTTATCTAATTTAAGTTTCGATGATAAAGGTATAGGATCACAGGCAATCAAAGCCTTGGTACAGGATGGACGCAAAATTGGTCAGGGTTGTAATCCGGCCCAACGTGAGGATCTTTGCAATCTTTGTAATCAGGTTGAAATGCTTCAGAAACAACTGGAAGATCTTTGTCGTCGTGGACTTGGCCATACACCACAAGCTCAAGAATTAGCACGTAAACTTAAGCTAAAACTTCGTGAATTAAACAAAATGATTGAACAAGCATTGATTACACGAGTGGTTGAAGATTTTATCGATATTGTTACACCGTTGAAACAATTCACCGATGCTGTTCATATGGCCAAAGGAACACCAAATCGCGATAACAATTTTCAGGAAAAGGCAAACAATCTAAGTCAATTTTCGCAACGAGTTGCAAGCACCGCACGAAATGTTGGTTCGGGTTTGGCTAAAAATAAACGCTTAGCAGAAGGGCTAATGAATTATTCAAATCAAATAGAAAGTCTTACACCACAATTGATTAGCGCTGGTAGAATTCGTTTCACACATCCGGATAATAAATCTGCTGATGAACATTTTGAAAATTTAAAATCACAATACCAAGAAAATTTGGAACGACTTAGGAATATGGTGGATGAAGCAGTCGATAGTGTTAGTTTCGTTAATGCTTCAGGTATGTATATCATTCTAAAGAGTCTCATTTATTTGGTTCATTTTTGACCTAATTTTAGAGGAAGCAATATTAAAATATACCACATTATGCGAAAATTCAATTGCTAATCGACAACCGCAGGGTATGGTTGAAAATACATCAAACATTGCACGTTTGGCCAATCGTGTTCTAGGAGTAGCTAAACAAGAGGCTGATAATTCGGAAGATCATATTTTTATATCGAATGTTAATCAATCGGCTGAAAATTTACAACGATGTAAGTTATTCAATGACTTTAATTTATAAGATTTTCATTTTTATCTTTCAAATATCATTTTTTTTAGCCATTACCGGCATGGTACAGGATGCTAAAAATGTTGCCTTAAATATCCATGATCAACATATTGTCAGTAGATGGAGAGAATCCAATAAAAATGTATGTTAATTTTGTTTCAAATTGTTTTAATTTAAAAAACTATAAAACCAATTTATTTTTTAGCTGATTAGCTGTGTATCTGATGTGAAAAACTCATTAACACCAGATATGCCAACCGATCAAATGAGTCAATTATCGATCGATGGTAATGTATTGTTCTATTTTTATGCTTAGATTTATATGGATAATTTAGTTTGATAAATGAAAAAAAAACATCTTTTTCTAACTTTCTATGTTTAATTTCATCTTTTCTTTCATTCGGTATTTCGTTTTTTTCCTTGTTTCTTTTTCTGTCCGTATGTTTTTCAAATTTCAATACACACAATCACATACACACACATGAAAAACAGATGAACAATTTAACAAGTTTGACAATACAACAAAACCAATTTCCGATGATGAATTTAAAGACATTTTCTCGTCATTGGATGGTTTTATACCGGAAAAACCAAGACAACCAATGCCTGAAGTACCTCGAATGATGCCAGTACAAGCGGCACCACCGTCAATAATGCATCCAATAAGTCAGCCATCACCGCAAATAATTGATCATCATCAACATCATCATCAACAATATCCAAATTATGTTCCTGGTTCTCGTTCAGGTAGATTGTTATCAAATCTATGCATCCGCTTCAATCATATTCAAATTGATTAACATACACAAAATTATACATAAATGTTTACTCATTTTTTTCAATTTCTGTTTCCTTTTTTTATTGATTAATCTAAAAATTTTAAAATTCCTTCTTTTTTAATAATCTAAATTTATTTTTATTTTAGATCCAAATGCTCCACCAAGACCACCACCACCACAGGTGAACAATATTGCACCACCTCGACCACCTCCGGTGATCGAAACAGATGATGAATATGATGACCGGTTCCCAACTTTACTGCCTAATCAACCAATCATGGTAAATTATTGTTGAAAAAAAAACAAATAAATTGTATCTAAAACAAAACAATTATTTTCAGATGGCTGCACATGATCTTCATCAAGAAGTACGACAATGGTCAAGCAAAGAAAATGAAATTATTGCAGCTGCCAAAAAAATGGCCATTCATATGGCCCGATTGAGTACATTGTGTGGCGGACAAGGTACTAAAAAAGACTTAATTGCTTGTGCCAAACAAATTGCAGAAATGTCAGAAGAAGTAACACGTTTAGCCAAAGATCAGGCCAAGCTTTGTACGGATAAACGAATGAGAACGGTAATATATTTGAATTTTCCTCATTAGAATGATAAAAGATTTTATTTCTGTTTGAATAGAATATTCTTCAAGTATGTGAAAGAATACCTACGATAGGTACACAATTAAGAATATTATCAACAGTAAAAGCTACATTACTTGGAGCTCAAGGTAGTTTACACTTTTTTTAAATATTTTCCTTGCAAATAACAAAATTAATTTTCAACTTAGGATCACAAGAAGATCAAGAAGCAACAGAAATGTTGGTTGGAAATGCACAAAATCTAATGCAGTCGGTAAAAGAGACGGTTCGAGCTTGTGAAGCGGCATCGATTAAAATACGTACCGATAGTGGTGTTCGAATGGTATGGATTCGAAAACAACCATGGTACCAATGAAAAATACACATGACCAAACAGCGATCAACTAAAAAAAAATGAATGCGCACTATTGAATGATTATTATTGTACATTTTATTATTCTTAAAAATCAATTGATTTTTTTGAAAAGCCTTGTGTCGTGATTGAAATTATTTATCAACACAATTATTATTTAAAAGAAAGATAATAAAATAGCAACTCATTTATTGTTTTTATTGATCATTTTAATTAATTAATGTTTTCGATTAAAACGGCGATACCTTGCCCGCCACCGATACAAGCTGAACCGATAGCATATTTACCATTACGTCGTTTTAATTCGTAAACAAGATTAGTCAAAATACGGGCACCAGATGCAGCCAATGCTAGAAAAAGTAAAGAAATTCAAATAAATATAATGCATCTAAAACTATAAACTTACGATGACCAATAGCAACAGCACCACCATTCACATTTGTTTTGTTCAGATCCAATCCCAAATCTTTGGCTACAGCCAAAAATTGTGCAGCAAATGCTTCATTCACTTCGATAACGTCAATCTGTTCCAATGTAAGATTATTGTTTTGAAGCACTTTTCGGATGGCAGGTGCGGGACCTATTCCCATAATTGTTGGATCAACACCAACGCTTGCATAACCGACAACACGAGCCATTGGAGAGAGTGAATGCTTTTTCACGGCATCTTCACTGGCCAAAACTAATGCACCGGCACCATCGTTAACACCAGAAGCATTACCTGCAGTAACTACACCATCTTTTTTAAAGACGGGTTTCAATTTAGCTAGCTGTTCCATGGTGGCATCAGGTCTTGGATGTTCATCCATCTCAAACATGGCATCTTTGCCTTTGACTTTGATGGGAACGCCAACAATTTCATCATTGAATTTACCAGCTTTATAAGCTTCAGCCCAACGTTGTTGGGTTGTCACCGAAAATTTATCACAATCTTCACGGGTAATATTGTATTTAACGGCAAGATTTTCTGCAGTGATAGCCATAGGTATTTTAGCATATGTATCAGTCAATGATGACCATAGAGAACATTCTATTACAGGAGTTTGGCTAAATTTGACCCCAAATCTAGATTCTCGCAACTGACCATCGTCAAGTCAATCAATAGTTTAATATTTAACTTGCTTTGGAAACTTACGACAAATGGAGCTTGGCTCATACTTTCTGAGCCAACTGCCAACGAAATTTCAGCATCTCTTAACACGATATCTTGTGTGCAGTTAACTACTGCCTGAAATCCAGAACCACAGAGACGATTGACGGTCAAGCATGGAACTTCGATACCACAACCAACACCAAGGGCAATATGTCGAGAAATATATCCACCATTTGTCTGTGATGCTTGAATAATATTACCAACAGTAACGGATTCAATTAATTTTGGATCAATTTTTGATTGGGCAATAGCTGCTTGTGCAGAGATTTTTCCCAAATCAACTGAGCCAACATCTTTAAGTTTACCACCAAATGAGCCGAATGGCGTCCGCTTAGCTCCAACAATAAAAACACCTTAATATAAATAATGAGTGAGATAATTCCATTCATATTTAAATCAATGATTTTACCTCGAACAAGTGATGACATGATCTTAAAAAAATTACTTTTCTCAATTTACAAATGTGAAAACAGAAAGCACACGAATAAAAACAAATGTTTAATGAAATGTACCCGTCTTATACCCGAAAATGAATTTTGTTATAACAGACGATAGGGGGCAAAGCTGTTTGTAAAATACAGCGCTTCTTCAGTTATTGAAGAGAACTAAAGTTTATCATTAACCAAAGTTAAAGACGATTCTCAAAATTCAGAAAAGTTATATATTTTTTATCGATAAATTTCACATATATGTACTACAGTATACTATAGTATAGGATTGTATGCCAACCATCGCTAATTGAAGCAATAATTTTTAACTAACAAAGTGAACCATTTACTGTATCTATCAACATTTAAATAGTCATGAATAAAATGGATGAACAAAAAATTCATTACCATTCTAAAATAAATTATGCTTAAAGCCGATTGTTAATGTCTATTTTGTAAAATGATCTCTATCCTTGTTTTTAAACATCTGGATGTTTGACATGTGATGACCAGATTTTTTTTTCGAATTTTGGGCAAAGATCATTAGCGAAACCATTTGTATACGAATAGCAATAGGTTATTGGTGTCGACCATTAAAAGTCACAATAGAATCCTATGTATACATATGTATACATTGTCGCGCGCAAACTCAATCACTTGTTGGTATTTGTGTGTGTGTGTTTGCATTTATAGCGCGTAAAAAAGAACCCTATTCCCATTTCGCACATTGTATTGTTTTCACCATGGCCACCATTGAACAATTGTAGCGGTAGTGTGGTCCTCATTTTTATCAATAACAATAACAACAATAACAAATGTCAAAATTGAAACTTTCGACATCATGGACCAATATTGCCATCAAAGGACGCCATCATCTTTTAGTATAGATTCCATCATTAATAATCTTGTGTCTAAAACTGATAATGTTGATCATTTGGATCCGAATGAATTTTTCAATCAACAAAAAGAGGCAGGTTTAGATAAATGAATAAATTATCATTTGATTTGAATTTCTTTCATCATTATTAGATTGAAGGTATATTATCCACTGCATTCGATGATATAACTGATATACGACATACAAGCAATTATGACGAAAATGATACATTTGTTGATTGTAATCAAAAGGACAACCGAAACAGTTTTGATAAAAAACAATTATCAAAATGTAACGATCAATCAAATGTTCATGTAAATACATCAACTCCTTTGATTACTCGAAATCAACAAACAATGACCAATGGTATTTTGAATAGACATAATTTTAGAAATAATTTCAACGATATTGTCGAAGAAGAAGAATGCACAATTCAAGATGTAGAAAGTCTTGATAATGATGATGTCGACGGTAGCCATAGTGATAACTTATCACTTTCGACTGATCATCATTTCAACAATAACCATGTAGATGAAGAATATATTTTGCGGCAATCACCCACCTCATTGCACAATAATTACGATCCATTTCTAAATGATGTTCACATCAAAGATCTTTGCATGTTAAAGCAAGAATTTGCTCAAATAAATACAAATTATCGATTATTACAGAGTAAATATCAAAAAATTCATCAACTCAACGAAGAAAATGCCAACTTAATTGATTCACAACGTGCGAAAATTCAAAAACTGGAAAAACAATTGAAAGAAGAACGCGATGGACATGAAAGTCAACGACGACTTGCTTCAATGTTTGAATCAAAAGTTAGTTCGCTTGAATATCAATTGAACGAGTTGCAAAAAGGTGACCATCGAAATTTGAATAGTGATGAACAAATGAAATGGTTTGAGACGCTCAAACTAAAACATCATAAAGAGCTAATGAATCTTCGTACTGATTATGACGCTAAAATCGAAAAATTAAACCAAACAATACAAGCCAAAGACGATGAACTGATATCCAACTGTAATATTCTTCTTAAATATAAGCAAGAAGCTAATTATTTTCAAGAAAAACTAAAAAAATTAGAAACCCAATTCAAATCAAAGTTGCAACAAGAAATTCAAAGTGCCAAAGACCGTACCGAATCGAACATGTTGAGATCGTTCGATGAATCTATGCGTAAACTGAAAAGTGAATGGGAACAAAAATTACAAGAAGATATTGACAAAATTGTCGATTGGTTTGAAAACAAAGACAATGTAGAAAAAGATTTAATCGAATCTTCAGTGCCGAAATTTGATATTCGATTTGAAAAATTGATTGATTTATATCGCTCATTGAAATCGTTCTCAATCAATCGTGAACAACAAATTCAAACGCAGATTGATCGCATGGATGATGCCAAGCGACAATTGGAAAAGGCCATCATCGAAGCCCGCTTGCGTAATTCGAGTGTTTCAAGTACATCAAGCCGAAGTGATTTAATCGAAATGGAAAATAATGGACACTTGGTAAACATCCCGGTACACTCAATATCATCACCATCTTTATCTACAAATAACAAAAAGAAATCATTACATTCGTTGCTAGATTCTAACGAATTCATAGAAAATGACAAAATGACAAAATCGCGAATAAATTATGAAAAAGAAATAAAAGATATTCGTGATCGATTCGAATCAGAACTTGATCTACTTAAAATACAATTACTTACTAAAGAAGAAGAGACCGCTCAGTATAGATTGAAAACTAACAAATATCGACAACACATTCATTCATTAAAAGATCGCCATGATCAAGATTTAAATTTTTTAAAAAATAAGTTTGCCAAAATTATTCAAGAATTAATGGACGACAAAAAACAGAGTCAAAATAATTTTAATCATCCTCATTATCATCATCATCATCATCATAATCATTCATCACACGAGGACCCAACAGAAAAATCAATTAGAAAATCAAATTCAAATGGACATGGATCTTTGGATTTTGATCTGATATGATTTGCATCATCGAATAAAATTTATTTTTATACATTTTATTCATGTTTAAAAATTGTATCCGTTGAATTTGTTTTAACTCATTATAACTAATAAACTAATTTATTTTATTAATCAAATTCAAGCAAAAAAAAAAAATGAATATTATAGCTGATCATCCAACAATCGATTATCTTCAATGACTATCATTTCGGGAGGATATGAATCCGTTTGCACGAATAAATAACGGAAATGTGATCGTGGTGAATTTTTCGTTGTTTCACATTCAACAGTGGCCGTATTTCGGCTTCCTTTTAGATAAAATCTTACACGTATAAATGTTTGGCCATTTTTTTCATATTCCACTGATGTAACATGACGAGCACGGCGACGAGACGTTATTTCACCATGACCTTTGATAGGTTCACCAAGCAATTCAGTTATTCTCGGATCATTTTTACATTTCTTTAACGCACAAGCAAATATTGATGTCGGTGATTTGGATGAAAAAAACTCCTTAAATATTGAATATATGACAAAACCAAAGATTCCGATACCTAACACAACGACCGTAATATTCATGCCATCTTTGGTTGTCTGTTTTATTCTTTCGGTTATCTTAACATCCTTAGATAACTCATTCCGTCGTTTCGAATTGATTGTAGCAATTCGAGATTTTGAATCATTCGTTGATGATGAAAAATGATCACCAATAGAAAATAAGACAATTCTGTTGTTTCCGTTGATTAACTTTGTTGATGAAGAAATTGTATGATTTTCAATGAATCTGGAAAGCCAATAGCTCATATGTTTACGACATGGTATGAATGCCATGTTTTAATTTTCAAATGTGAATATCAAGAATTTGTAATCGATGATAATAATAAATATTAAATCATATGCTTTAACGATACGGTCAATGCCATCTACCGAGATAAAAAGACCTGATTCATTGATTCAAATTTATTAAATTTTTTTAATCGAAAAAATCTTCAATATCTAAATGATCATCAAGAAGATGATCACCAAAACGTGTCAAATCAATTTGATTGTAAATTAAAAATTCAAAAGTCTCTTCGAGATTGCTATCTCCAATCAGAATGCAGCCTTTCATTCGGCCATCTTTAAGTATGACTTTGGTATATGCTTCTCGTGGTATTACTCGACATAAAATTTTATAATCATTAGTGTCCATTTTTTGTCCATCATAGAGACCGAGCAATATCACTCTGAATCCGAAAAATTGAGTCACATGGGCAAATACTTCGAAATTAAAATAAAGACTAGGATTATCACTGTTTGTCTGATTTAAATGCCATTGAATACATTTGGCAGCATAGAATCCCATCTGACGTGCCTGAGTCCATAGACGCATTTGAATCCAATGTGGTGATTGCGGCCAATTCACCGAACATGCATCACCTGCTGCATAGATGTCGTTTAAATTCGTACGCATTTCTCGATCCACCAAAATGCCTTTGTCAGCGTCTAATTGTAAACCCGTGTGATTATTATCATCAACAAAAACATCACTATTAGGTATGACTCCAATAGCCACGATTATCATATCACAGCCAAATATTTTTCCATTTGTAAGTTCGACATAAATATTCCAGGATTCACTTTTATCAAGATCTTTTTTTGACGAAATATTATCTGGTATCGATTCGATTTTATTATAAACATTAACTACTTCGACTTTGGTTTCGATTCTCACTTTTTTACGGGACTTGACTCCCTTCAAATTTAATTGTTGTGACCAATCTGGTCCTAGTGCAACTCCGAATTCCTTTTTGTTTGAGCTATCATTGATTTCCATTTGACCATAACGTGTTCGTTTTATCGGCTTACCAGTCGTTTTTTTACATCCATGATTGCTTAAAAATTCAGTAAAAAATTTGGCAGCACCTGCATCGAAAAAAACGGTACCGATTCTTTTCTCACGAATGGCCCAAATAATGTCAACATTTTCAACGGCATAGACAATTTCGATGGCAATACCACCATTACCTGCCACAATAATACGTCGTGAACCGGCTAAAAGTTTTGTAAAATCTTTTGCTGTCTGCGTATCACGTATATATTTGATGAATTGTTGAGCATTCTGATTATCAACATTAATCATTCGAGGTTTAGCTCCAGTACAGATACATAGTTTACCATACTTCAACCATTGTCCATCGTCCAATTGGATTCTGTGTTCATTAGAATCTAATCGAATGACTTTTTTGTTCATAATCACTTGCAAGTTGGACGATTTTAAAGTATTAGCATTCTGTTCGATTACATCGAACATATCGATTGATCGTCCTAATGTTTTTAGATTAGCAATTGTTTTCACTACAGACGATGCTGAAACGAGAATCACTGGATGATTTGGTTGATCAATCGAAAATGATTTAGCACAAGTAACACCGGCAATACCACCACCAATAACAATCAATGGATCCATTTATTTGTTCAAAAGATTTTATTTATTTAAAACGAAATAAAAGTCACATGTAAATTTTATAAGCAAAACGTCTTTTATGGAAATGCACAAAACGCGTACACTGAGAAAAAAGTCCAATTTGGATGCCGTAATAACGCCAACATTGATGTATG
>ERZ500997.486-NODE-486-length-11222-cov-7.304916_pt1 | contig 11222 bp, 9 predicted proteins | sample MGYA00248826_ERZ500997 | MGnify/ENA primary metagenome ERZ500997 (study PRJEB25958, sample SAMN03398524) | human skin metagenome | study: EMG produced TPA metagenomics assembly of the Human Skin Microbiome Metagenome (human skin metagenome) data set.
TATATCTTTACCGAGAAAAAAAAGAAATCTTTATATGAGTAAACTATATTTCCTGAGGAAATGAGGAACAAAGATGTATTGAAATGATTATAAATGGATGAATAAATTTATTCCTTGGAACCAGTTTTATCATTGATCATTAGTGTATTGATGATTTAACCCCAATGCGAAATCATTGTTTCACCAATCTGTAATGCTTTTGGTAATGTTTGAGCGCATGGACCTTTGAAAAAGTATCTATTTAAATACGATCGGAAAAATAAAATTCAATCATTAGTAAGGAAAATTCACATTTTTTTGGTTGAATAAGTTATCAAAAAACTTACTTTGCATATTCAGAAGCAGCAGTCTGTTCGATATTGAACTCGGAAACAGTTACACCACGTGTAGCTGCTTGTGGTATTAATGATGCAGCTGGATAAACAACAGATGAGGTACCAACGACTAACAAGAAATCTGTAACACTCATCAATCCTTCAGCTTGTTTCAAAACGAATGGATCCAATTGTTCACCGAACCAAACAACGTGTGGACGAAGAAGGCCAGTACATTTTTCACAACGTGGCAAATCTTTTGGATCAATATGACGATCTGGTTCATCCAATTTGATATTTTCCAAAACCGGAACTATTGGAATAGTGAAATTAGTCTTGACTGCTTTACATTGAGTGCATCTGGTTTTGAATAACGATCCGTGAAGTTCGAGTACACGTTTTGCTCCGGCACGACGATGTAATTCATCAACATTTTGTGTAACAACTATCACTTGACGATGTGGTGAATCACGAATAAAATTTTGTTCTAAAATTGACAATGATTTGTGTGCCAAATTTGGTTCCTTTGATGAAACTAATTGACGTCGATATTCATAGAATTGCCAAACCAAGCCTGGATCTTTGGCAAAAGCTTCTGGTGTAGCCAATTCTTCTGATTTGTAATTACGCCAAAAACCTCCTTCGCCTCGAAAAGTTGGAATACCAGATTCCGCACTAATACCAGCACCAGTCAAAGCAACAATTTTAGTTGCTCTGTTGAGCTGATCCTGGAAAGCGTTTACATCGGATGAAACTTTTCGATTATGTGACATATTTCGTTGTTGATATTCGAATACACAAAAGTTAAAGTTGCAATTTGAAAAATTCAAACAAGTGTTATTTGTAAGTTGAATTGCACGAGCTTGTTTGGTCGACGACAATCTAATGGGAACTGAATGAACAATGTTTCGACTCAGGCTATGAATGGAAAATGTTTTTAAACAACATGGATGATGTCTTGGCCGATATCTGCTAAAATGACCGATTGCACTCAGTACTTTTATTTGTTGTTTCATAATAATTATAATTAGTTATTTGATAACTATGCCAATCTTTATTGCCTTAACATAAGAGCTGCATATGATATCAACACTTTCTCTTCAATTCAATAAAAACGTCCACCTCTTTTACGATCCAAATCATTACTTTGACCACCATTAGATCAGGTGCATTATAATCATCGTTGATATCAAATCAAAAAAATTTGATATAAATTTGATATAAGTTAGAAAATAAGAAAAGAAAAAAGATTTTAGTTATCGTATACCTGATAGCTCACAAACTAACAGATTTGTTGATGATTAACTTGAAGAACCTGTTTTTTCCTGTTTTATTTTCTCTCGGGATATTCGTATCATAATCAAAAACAAAAACTACACATGATTATCAAATTGTTGTCAATGGCTTCATCATCCTTTTATTTTTCTCAACAATTATCCATTCATTTATCCATGCATTCGATTACTTTGAAAGATCAACATGAATGAAATGAAACAACGAAAAACAAAAAAAAATCTCTCTTTCTTTCGATTGTCTTTGGGGCAGTAAAATCGACAAAACAACGAAACGAACAAGAAAAATCGTGTCCAAAAAAGAGAAGAAATGTGAAATGGACAACAAAAAGTTCACTTGTTTCAATCGAAGCAGCAGTGGTAAACGAACAACATTCACGGACCAAACGAACGAAACACACACACACACACATTCGCTTTGATTATCATTCCATTGAAATCTTTTTAAAGACCCGATTGATGAATACACAAGAAACAAACAAACAAAGAAAGAAAAAAAAAGACCCAAGACCAGTTCTCTTTCAGTTTGTTTTGTTCATCTCTCTCTATTTGCTTATCCACACACACCACAATAACAACAACGAAGACGACGACGACGAGCATAACCATGGACGGGAGGGTTTCGCTTTTTATTTCATTCGATCGACATACAAAATCACCACCAACCACAAACTATCAAACAGGTCCTCTGGTGAACAACACCTGCATCATCATACCCTATAGGTAATATACCTGTATCGTCGTCGTCGATCGGCCGGTCGGTCGGTCATTCATTCAAATGTGGGCAAATTCCAAGCATAGATGTATTGGGCGAGACCAATCATTATCATCATAATCATTAGATATTCTTTGCCCAAAAAGCAAATTATGTTCGAACCATAATTCTTATCAAAAATTTTAATCATCATCGATTGCTTCTTCTTCGTCTTCTTCATGTTCTGTGATTGATTCTTGGCCCAAACATTCAACTTGTTTTTCCACTTTCATTCAATTGAAATTAAACCACACAAACACACAGCTGAACAAGTTCAACTTGTTGATCTTATCACACACATGTAATATTGGCCAAAAGATTCGGCCCCTTACTAAAAAAAAAGAAACGAATGAAATGGAGATGTATTTTTTGTAAAGAAAGAATCAAACAAGGTCATTGAAAAACAAAATTGATCAGTCATAACAACAACAACAACAAGAGAAAGTTGTTAGTGTTTTTGCAAACCAATAATAAATGTTTTGAATTCAAAACCAAGTTCATTCATCAAAATAATGAATAATTAATTATATGAAATAACTCTACGGGGTTGAAAATCAATGAATGAAATAGGCATTAGGCCAATCGATTAATTAGCAAGTTAAATCCAAATAATCAATGTTTTTTTTTGACCTATTTACCCATGGGAAGATAATGAAATGCTATAAGGAAACACTGACAATTACATGGTTAATTTAGTCAAATAATTATCATTCATTCATTACTAAAATGAAGAAATAACAACCAAAAATGAAAAATGATATTTTCACAATGAAAACTTACCAATGATCGATATGGAATGTTTGATGTTTGAAAATGATGTGATTTTTCCATCATCATCAGACCGGATCTATTAGTACTACTAGGCCATTGTAATAATGATGGTATATAAGGGCGGCTAGATTGAATCAATGGCTTTGTATTGACATGGCCGAATGGTCGAACAAATTGTTGATATTGAGGACCAGAATTATTCGACATTATTCGAAATGGTAATTTGGTTGGAATGTGACCACTACGACCACTATTATCTTGATGATTTTCATTTTTCAATGAAGCAATTGCTTGATTATTATTGTTGTTGTTTTGTTTGGCTATCAAGTCATTATTATGATGATGTGAATGACTAACATTTACCAACCAATTGGACATATTATGTTTAACCATTCGACTATTATTGTCATCATAGATTTTTGATGTTCCATTTTTAGATTTATCATCATTTTTGGATAATGAATTTGTTCGTCGCGAATGTTTTTTTGAATGATCATTATCATTTGAATGATGGCGACTTTTATTTGCCGATGGTATGGATGATGATGATGATCGTTTCATTTTGGTAATGTTGACGGATTTCATCGAATCATCATTATGATGATTTGATGGTCTATGACCAGATTCTTTCATCAATGATGAACTGGATTTCCTTGATGATTTTGTTTTTCGTTTCTTTTTCTTTGTCGAAGATGTTCGCGATTGTTTTTTTGAAGAGAAAATTTTCCGATAAATTTGTCCAAACATGATCATCGAAATGAAAGAATCAAATGAATTGCGATCAACCGAATCATCGGTTTTTGCCATGAATTGGGCGTTAATTGACATCAACAACGATCGATAATGAAAGCGAATGTTTCATATCTTTTTTTTCATCAATTATCATCATTAATCTTGATCATCAATGACAAGCAATGGAGTATTTTTTTTGTTTCGAACACCATTTTTTTACGATTCGAAATCCTGTTGAATTCGATTTTCACGCCATCTAGGATCGAAATAGGCGATGAATAATTGAATCAGATTTTTTTTTTCATTCGACAATAATTTGATGCCAAAATGCAAATTTCAAAATTTTTACTCAATAATAATAATAATAAATTTGTTGCAAGACAAACATTTCAAATTGGCCATAAATTACAATGGTTTCCTGGTCATATGAGAAAAGGTCAGTATTTTTTTTTTTGAATGTTCCACGATTGCATTCAATCAAATGTTTTCATTTCGTCAGGATTAAGAGATATTGGAAAAGTTCTTCGACGAACTCATTGTATTCTTGAAGTACATGATGCTCGTATTCCATTCAGTGGAAGAAATCTAAATCTAATCAAACGATTAGTATCGAATAAACCAATCATTTTGATATTGAACAAATCGGATTTACTTTCAGTAGAATTTAGACCGTTAATTCGATCACAGTTGATGGAAAAAATGCATGAAAATAATATTCATCTGGAAGATATTGTCTTTATGGATTCGATAGCTGCCAATGCTAAACATGCCGGTTATAATAATCAATTTTTATCCACTATATTGAATTCGATTGAAAAATTGCCCAACAATACGATTGATGAATCGGATTTTTTGATGAACGAAGAAAAAAGTTATAATTTATTGGTGATGGGCATACCGAATGTTGGTAAATCGACCATTATTAATCGTTTAAGAAATGTTCTTCTGAACAAAGCTGGCAAAGCAACTGTTGTCGGTGCAAAAGCTGGTGTTACAAGAGCTGTTTTAGAACGAATCAAAATCTGTGATCATCCTCATAAACTATATCTATTCGATACGCCTGGCATACTGGAACCAAGTTTTGATCGTAATGATCCTGAACAATTTATGCGCTGTGCTCTTTGTGGAACGATGTCCGATGAAGTAATTGGTAAAGAACTAATTGCTGATTATCTTCTATATTGGTTAAATAAACAACAACGTTTTGATTATGTTGATTTTCTTGGATTATCATCACCTACCAATGATATTCATGAAGCATTAACCTATGCAGCCATCAAATATAATCAATTTCATTCATATTTAAATCTAGAAACCGGTGTTCAAGAACCGAAACCAAGTTATATACAATTAGCAGAGAAATTTATTGCAGAATTCCGAAAAGGAAATTTTGGTCGTCTTTTATTAGACATAGATATGATTGAAACAAAATGATGTTTTTTGTTTGTTTTTTTTTTGAATAAGTTTTATTAAATCATAATTATAAAGACATGGTTGCAAAGAAAAAAAAATTTTTATTAATAAAGACGTTGTGGTTTACCCATAGTCGATTTTATATGTAATGATTTAATGTTTTGCCAATTTTTCTTCAACAACGAAACCAAAAAATTGATAGTCAAATTAATGTTTTGAGCCAATTCATCGGCTGACATTTCTACATGACCAACAGCAACAGCCAAACATAAAACTTTTTTCATCTGCAATTTAATGGTAGCTTTTACTTCATCAACTTTTTGCATCATGTTTTCGTTATGCGAAAGTAACGATGGAAATTTACCGGCCTTATTCAAACCGGGACCCAACAAACGTGGAATCAATTTGATAAGTGATTCCGATGCCAAAAATGCATCATATTGTTTGGCCAATTTTTTCACCAATTTTTTGTTTTTGTTCATTTTTTTCAATGCTTCAGCATCCATACAAGGAATTTCATTCGCTTTTGCCTCATCACAATGCTGTTGGTCACCAAGAACACATACACGAAATTTCGGTCGCGGTATATTACGAAGTTTAACTGTACCGGAGAAACGTTTATCTTTTTGTGGATCATAATTCTTCAAACCGATTTGAAGTTCAACAGTTTCAAGAAATTTACGTTTCTTGCCATTTTCTTCACCTTTTGAATAGGCCAACAAAGCATTGACACACTCGTAAAGAGTATCACGACTTACTTTGGTCATGTTTTTCTAAATAGAAAACCCAAATTAATAATTCATTTTTTATCAGATAAATTAATGAAATTTTCAAATAAATTACCTAATTTTCGGATGAAAATTCACAAACAAATTCCCAACAATAAATTACACGTGTTTGGCTGAAAGAAAAAATCAAAAGAACACACACACAGCATACCAGAAACAGGAAAAAGCCTCTGTTGATTGTCACTGCGCATGCAGAAACACGAAAAAAATCATTAAAGTTTGTTGTGTGTATCATCATTGTTCATAAACGACGTTTTTACGTTCGAATTTTGCAACACTAGATGGTAGCAGTGTTATTAGTTTTATTTTTCGAATGATAAAAAAAAAAAAATTGATTCGAATTGTTGCAATCCATTCGAATGAATCAAATGAAATATTCCCAAAATTAACGATCCAAAAACGATTGCAAGCAAAATGAATAATTTTTTCCATATGCCAAATGTTATTCCATTTAAAATGTTAATGATGATTTCATCATTAATATTGTCAAAAAACAATGATGATATTAATTGAAGATGGGATTTTTTGTTTTGTTTTTTTCGTTTTTTTGACAACCATATTTGGATCAACCTACCAACTGAACTGAATGACTTATTGAATAGTATGAATAACGTCGTTAACAACAACAACAACAAACAAAAAAAACAATCAAAGTATACGGATGTAAACATTGTTGTATCGGATGCGTCTGACCTCAAAAAAAAAATTGGACGACGACGATGATGAATAATTATTGTGTAAATTGGAAAGAAAATTGTTATGTTTTTTTTTTTGCTACCCAAAAATATTAATTACTACGCATGTCAGCCATATGAATCATCATCATTCGATGTATTGAAGCCACTGCAATGATGTCGATGTTTTTTTTTGGCCATAAAAATATGCGTTTCTTTTTTTCCACCATCATCATCATTTGAATTCTTTCGTCAGTTCGATGTAGTTGTTTGTTTGTGTGTGTGTGATCGTGATTGTTTTCTATTTCTGTATTTTGTTAGTTTGTAAAAAACATTTGCTACAAAACCAAAATAATTTGTCAACAAAAAAAAATCGGTTATCGACCAATCAACAAGTTGTATATGTGAAATCAAATAACAAAAACATGTGTGTGAAAAACTAATTGTTGATTTTTTTAAAAAATCGGAAAGTCTTCGTTGTGATAAGATCATACCTGTTTGATCGAAATCACCTTATCTTTGACCATCTCAATCAATTAAATCACTGATATGACAAATATCTTCTTTTTGTTGTCAGCTGTAACAAAATTGGTAAAAACAACAAACATGATTATTCTTTTTGGGGTCTGAATATAATAAGCTCATTTCTTATCATTCAATTGAATTTCCTGTAAGCTAGTGTAGAAGAGAATTGTCGGCGACAAACAAAAATAGGAAATCATTTGTTTTTAATGATAAAAAGTTATTCACATTCATTCCAGATATTAAAAGCAGTAGTTTTGCCACCAGTTTTTTTTATTTTCAAAATAATAATTTCAATCGATTAATAATATCGATATAATTTTAACTACCACCACCACCACCACCTGGCAATAAATTGAATTGTAGTTAAGAGGCGAAATTTTTTTTTTTATTATGGAATGTTGATTTATCAAATACATCATCATCAAGGTTATCATCTTATTGCTTTGATTTGATCAATTCGTTTTTAGAAATGTGTTTTGTTCAAGAAATAAGAAATTTCACTTTTTTTTCATTCACATTGTTTTCACTTCTCTAACCACACATTTAATATCAATATTAAAATGTTGCCAGAATTAGGTTATATTCTTTTTCAATAAAAACCTTCATTTTTTTTTCTTATTATTTAGACAATTTTGGCAACCAGTGTGTGTGTTTGTTTGTTTGAATTGAACTCGAAACATTTTTATTACCAAAAAAAAATTGAATGTTTGATTCATTTTTGTTTTGTTTTTTGATTCCCTGTGTGATCCAACAACAACAAAAGTTTATAACTTGAAATCAAAAAAATTCTGTTTATATTTAATATTTTCATTTCAATCTCATTTCTATAGACGCAGTTCTCTCTTTGATGTCAATCAATCAAATGAAAGAATCAATCGTTATTTTGCAATCAACAATCGATTCGTTTGTTCATTTATTTTGTTTGATGATTTGAATGTAAATTGTATCGAAATATTCTCGTTGCCTTTCCTCTCTCTCTCTCTTCCTTTGATCTTGATCGGCTTGTAATCAAAAAAGAAAAAGAAAAGAAAAATAGAATAAAAGAATAATGAGCGAATTATGGATTCAATGTTTTACTTGTGGTATCGTAACCAATCGACCACAACCCACGGTATGTAATTTTTTTTTTGATTTTTTTAAAATTTGGATTTTCCAAATTTCTAAATTTGGGTCATTATAATTATATATTTTAGCGACGAAGACGAATCGACCGTTCAATGATTGGAAATCCCACCAATTTCCGGCATACAGCTCATGTTGGTGGTGGCGGTGATGGCTCTGCTGAAATGTCCAATCATGTAAGTAATATTGAATATTTTTGTTTTCATCTAAATTTGTTTTTACTTCATTATATTAGATTCGAACCATACAAAATCAAATGGCATCCAAAGGTGGATATGATTATGTATTGCCTGTCAAAGTATCGATACCGGTTGTTGATGTAAAAAATTAATCTTTACTGCAATATATTTCGTTTTGTTCGTTGATCTCTTTATGGTTACCATTTTCGTCATCATTACCATTATAACTATCTCATTTCATCATCACCACTGTATGGATAAATCATCATTTTATTTTTTTTCATCCAACCATATAATCTGAAAACCAAATGAACTAACCAATCGATATTTGGTTGGATAATGTTTTCTTATCATTTCTTTCATCATGACAACACTTGTGATATACTTTCTCTCTCCTTTATAATTATGTTTTACTCTTTTTATGTGAATAATTTTATTTTTTAAAAAATAAACTAAAATGGTTATTATTATTTGAAATGAAAGTATGGATGTTATTTTTTTTTTTTTTTGAAAAATTCGATTTGTAAACAATGTTACAATAAAAGAATGTTTAATCAGATTGATCATCATCATCACTTTCGACAACAATTTTACGTTTATCAGCAGATTTTTTCTTTTCAAATATATCCTAATATTCGAATATAAAAAAGATAGAGAAAATTAATTTTTTTAAAAAGAAAAAAAAAAAGATTATTATCAACTTACCGGTTCACTATCATCATCATTATCACTTTCATCATCATCATCGCTATATTGAGATAAATTAGGATTACCCGGTCCATGTTTATATTGATTTTTAATTTTGGCAATAGAAATACTTTCATCATCTTCATCATCATGATCAAGATATGCATTGGATAAACCACGTGTGAAACTTCGATCTTTTACTCGTTTTGTTTTGTTTTCTTTTCGAATTGAAGCTTTCAATTTGACTTCTTCTTTTTTGATCATTTCGGATCGATGTGCTTCCGGATCTTTGCCAACATTTGGAAGAACACAAATTTTTTGCGTTTTTTGGCTACGATCAGCCAATGACATTGTAAGTTTACGATGTGTAACACTTTCGGTGGAAAATGGTCGAAACGTTAGTTTTGTTTTAAATACTGATTGTCCTTGTAATCCAGTGCCTTGTCGAATGTATAGATGATTATTTTCGCCGGGCAATAAATTCAATGTTTGAATATCGAATATTTCATCACCTAAATGTAATGATCTACTACCATCCGACCATTCAACAACACGTGCATTACTTTCTCTGCTATGCGTTTCGCCATCCTCATCGGTAACATTACGCCAACGAACAGTATTTTCAACTTTTAACTTAAGTCTTGCTCTACCTTCATCATCATGAACTTCATCTTCATCGATTTCATCTTCATACCATTGAGGATCATATGGATGTGTATCGATACTCAAAAAATTGGGTAACTTTACGAAATGTATACTATCGCCAAGATTGGCAGTGATTCGAGGAATTTCCACTTCGATTCGTGTTTCCGGTATTGGTAAATCTTGTTCTTCATCAATGTTTTCATTGTTTGCTCTTTCATCATCATCGCCAACACCACCAAATATTTCATTCATGTTTGTATCGACTTCGCGATTCACACGATCATCATCATCCTCATCATCATCATCGTCTATATTGGCCATTGGTTTTTTGTCCATTTGAATTGTACGATTTGGTTGTTGATCATCGTCATCTTCATCGCTCAATTCACCGAATAAATCTTCTTCAGTTTTTGATTTACTCATTTTTATATCGTTATCGCCACCACCACTATTATTACCATTATCATCATCATCATTATCATCGGACGAAGAATGGATAACAGTTTTTCTTTTTTTCCTAACATTATTTGTTTCATCATCTTGTTCTGATTCATCTGAACTTGAGTTACGACGTTTTCGATTTCTATTCGAATGTCCATCATCATCATCACCGTCGTCGGAAACTTCGTTGCGTTTATTGTCGATGGGTGAACTGTTTTGATTTGATTTCGCATTAATTTCATCATCGCTGTTGACATTATTATTATCCGAATCACTTTCGCTACTTTTTTGTTCGGCTTCAGATTCATCAGGAGAACTTATTGATTTTTTATCGCTCGAATCATTTTCTGCATTCGATTCGTTTTCATTTGGTCCATCACTTCGATTCACTTCATCATCATCATCATCATTATCACTTTGGCCAGAATTACTTGCAGAAATTTCATTATCATTCGAATCATCATCTTTTTCCGAATCCGAACGATTAGCATTCAATGGTGCACCCGGTGTTTTCGGTAATCCTAATTTCAAACCAATCAATCAATCAACCTGAAAAAAATATAAAAAGATAAATACCGATTTCATCACATGAACCATCATCACTACTATAGTTGCCATAATCAGACATTTTATAATCGATAAATAGACAAATTGAAAAATGAAAAAATCAAAATAACTTTCATGTCAAAACAACAACAACAAAAAAATGAGGAGTGTACACTCCGAAATTAGAGATTTTTCTATTAATAAAAAGCATGACCAAAACTTATTAGAATAATTTGCAGAGGGAGTTAGGGTAGCGTTTTTTTTTTTTTTTTTTTGAAATAAATTTTTTTTTTTTTTTGTATGCAAAATGTACGTATAGAGTACAAGAGGGAAATAGCC
>ERZ500997.487-NODE-487-length-11212-cov-7.411849_pt1 | contig 11212 bp, 11 predicted proteins | sample MGYA00248826_ERZ500997 | MGnify/ENA primary metagenome ERZ500997 (study PRJEB25958, sample SAMN03398524) | human skin metagenome | study: EMG produced TPA metagenomics assembly of the Human Skin Microbiome Metagenome (human skin metagenome) data set.
TTGTCAAATCTGCATACAAATTAAAAAAGGGAATTTAAAAAAAGTTTGATTCGAAAGAAAAGCAAAAATATTTTTGCTGAAAAATGATGATGAATTTTGATATGAAGATTTGACAAAAAAGTAAAAAAATGGCCGCCTATATACGCATCATTGGTTTCAATTTATGACAAATCATTGTAACATGGGCGCGTTAATTTTGTGAAAGAATTTTCCAATCTCATGTCATCATTGAACAAAATCAGATTTTTTTCACATTTATCTTTTGTTCAACCGATTTGATGACAGCAGCCGTCCAGCATTCGGCCTTGAAACTTATTGAATCGGACATCAAAATTGCTTTTTTTTTGTTAAGATCCGGGAATGTTTTAAAAGTGTTTTTTTAAAACATTGGAAAGTGTAAATTCATTTTCATAGATGGCGTTTAAATAATTATTCTAGTCACATGTGATCACGAAAAGAATAAAATTTGGAATACAATGTACATAAATTCTAGATTATTAAAATCATCTCGTTTCATTTGGCAATTACGTTCCATCACTAATTCATATGGAAATAATAAACAACTGACTGAGGCTGTAAGCTTTATAGCTATTCATCTTCGAAATAAACAATTGGTTCGAATTTCTGGACCCGGATCGTTCATCTATCTTCAATCATTGTTGACCAATGATATGAGAAAATTATTATTACCGAAATATGCCGAACAATATTCGTCATTTGATTCTCGCAATCAATTGAATCCAGTAATATATTCGTTTTTATTGTCAGCTGTTGGTAAAGTTCTTTGCGATTTATTTGTTTATCGGGGACGATTCATTATCGCAGAATGTAGTGATTACGAAAGCGATGGTGAATTTGTTTTGGAAGTAGACAAAAGTCTTGCCACTGCAGTCAAGCGATTATTACTCAGTTATAATGTGAATAAGAATATCAAAGTTGAATTAGCTGATGATTTGAATCTATGGGCCATATTGCCTGCTTCATTATTAAATAAACACTATTCCGCTGACACTATTGATGAAACACTTCGTCCTATTAATTCAGATGATTTAAAATTAGTCGCCGATCCAAGAATCGGTTCTAAATATTTTGGTTATCGTTTTATTACCAGATTAGGTGGCTCTAGTTTGAAAGACCTAGGTCCATACATAAAATGTCAATCAAATCATGAGCGAATTCGATTAATTGAAGGCCAAATCACCGACTATATTAGACTCAAATATCAACTTGGTTTGGCCGAAGGTCACAACGACGTTAAATCGGGCTTTTATTTCCCATTTGAACTGAATGGTGATTTCATCAATGCAATATCGTTGGACAAAGGTCTCTATACATCGGAAGAGAAGACAATAAAAATCTATTCCACTCAGCCAATTAAGCAACGTGTATTTCCCATTGAATTTTCTTGCCAAAATCACACATTGGGGCGATTATCTCCTGCACCTAACACGCTAATTTATTCAATTAATGATCGTCGAAAAGTTGGCCAATTGCATAGAAGAATTGGAAGATTCGGAATAGCTTCATTAACAATTCCTCTCACAAGCAACAATATTCCACGAGATATTGTCACTCAAGATCTTTATCATAATGATACCGGTTTAAAACTTCGGGCATCGATCCCAATTTGGTGGCCCAAAAATTTTGATCAAATATATTTAAATGTACCAAAATATCCGGAATGTTTATTTAATTTTGATAATCAAAATTCTCATGTACAATTAACTTAAATTTAGAATAAAAACATAAAAAATTGTATAAAATATTATCCAAAAAGTGAATTTAAAGTCTGATCGAATTGTAAGAATCGAATTGGGACTAAAATCAGATGTGCTTAGACATTCGACCAAATGTTTTGATGGTTGTGATTGAGACCTACTTCGAACAATGAATGGAAACCCATCATCGATATTAAGACAAGCAGCTCCATAATTGCCATGAATATCCAACACAACAATTCCAACTTGAGCTTTAGGATATTTTCTAATAATTCTTCCAAGCGCTGCATTAGCAGCTTGAGTTGGATCCATACCATTACGAAGATTTTCAACCGCTTGATAACTGGACAAGAAACGCAGTATTATGTCCCCATCACCTGTAGCAGCGGCTCCACCAACATCTTGATCAGCATAAGATCCAGCTCCCGGGATCGGACTATCACCTACTCGTCCCGGAATTTTATGTTTCATACCATTTGTAGAGGTTCCAGATGCTATTCTCCCATTATGATCGATGGCTACAGCGCCAATAGTATCGTGGTTGTTGCGATCAATAATTTTATAGCGAAATTTATCATCATTAAATTCATATTCATCTAATGGTTCGTATGGTCCACAATGGTTCCTGGGATTTGGATGAACATTTTCCCAATAATTTGGTTGACATCCACTCGCCTTCCATTGCTCAAATTGATTGATCGACCATTGTGATGAAAGATTTTCTTTAGAGAATCCCATAGCAATAGCAAAATCTGTTGCCTGATCTCCCACCAACATCGTATGCGATGAATGTTCCATAACAGCCTTAGCAACAGCAATCACATTTTTTACTTGACGTAAAGCAGCCACTGACCCAATTCGATGTGTAGCACCATCCATTATCATAGCATCCAGAGTTGTTTCCCCGTTTTCATCCGGACTACCACCCCAACCAACAGTATGATCACATTGAAGGTATTCACATTCGGAACATGCGGCCACGATCGCATCCAATGACGATTTATTTTTCTCTAACAATGACCAACCTGTTATTGGAAAAATTTTTTGAAAAACTATGTTTCGTAAACATTTTCGCTAAAATTATTCTAGAGAATTTTCTCTCCCTCGAATTTTCGACAAACGACAATATTCGATGACTCAATTCTATTTACCCGCTTTGTTGGCTTGATCGAACGCCCAAGTGTTGATTATAATTGGAATACGGCCAGTATTGTTTATATTGTCAAAATATTCACCAATGCATAATCTTATTATGATCATCAATGACAACCAAAATAACCAAACATTTTTTCGACTTGTTTCCATGTTGTAAACGTTAATAACATAAATGACTATTTTTTAATTTGAGACTGCAAATATTTGTAATCGTGTCATCAGATCATTTCGAATTTCTAGAGAATGATTTTTATCATTTTACAATCGTCAGACTGATATCATTAAAAAAAACAGATAAACATAATCCATAAATCATCTTGACCTAACATTCGATTATAACTCCATCTTCACATTGTTAATTTAAACATTTTGGCTTTGGTTGTCATGATGATCATTAAAATGAACTTCCTTTATTGGACAACAAAAGTTATTCGAATGAATTTTCATACCACACGGAACTATCGTCAACTAACCAAAAGTTTAAACGCAACAAAAAAATTATTTGTTTACAATGATAAACAGAATATCACAGGAACTTTCGATAAATTGAAAAATGCTATTCGAACATTTACAGTGGTTGTGGCGACCACTTGGTGCATCACTCGTTATTTTGCCGAACCTATTCTACTACAAGGACCATCAATGGAACCGACTATACTACATAATGATATTATCATTGCCGAAAAATATACTGCAGCATTTCATCGAAATGATTACAAACGGTAGGATCGTTGCATTGAAAATTTCAACTTTTTTTCAAAATGATTTGTTTTGTTGAATAGAGGTGATATAGTTGTGGTTCGATCGCCAATGAACCCTCATCAATTCATTTGTAAACGAATCGCTGCTATGCCAGGTGATATAATCAGTGAACGCTTTCATTTCAGTAATTATCGACAAACAGTTCAGAAAGGTCACGTTTGGCTTATGGGTGATAATAAAACAAATTCCACTGATTCTCGAGAATTCGGAGCTTTACCTATGGGACTTATAATTGGTCGTGTTATCTATAGGATTTGGCCTTTAAATCGAATAGAAAATTTGAAAAATCAATTTGTCGAATCAAATAAAAAAGATTTTTAGTCAATTTTTTTTCATTTTATTTATTAAAATGTTTATTTTTTAAAAAAATTATTGGGCTGGTTTCATGCCACGTCCATAACCAGTTCGCTGAAATCAAAAAACAGAATTTGATTATAATATAGAATATATTTTATTTTCATCAAGCTTACATATCCTTCATTTTGGCGATAAGATTCCCGTCCACCAGCACCGCCTCTTGATGGGGCATCGTCAACTAAAAAGAAAAGAATTCAAGAAATGAAATACTTTAAAAGATCAAATCAATTTCATACGTTTATCGCGAGCACGAGCATCCGGCTTGACGGTACGTTTCAATGTTGCTGGTACAATTTCAGGTGGCAAATGTAAGTATTCACGAAGATAATTGATTCCTTCGTTGGTCAAATACCAATAATAATGTCGCCAGCTAAATTGTTCTTTAACATGACCACGGCTTTTCAACGATTGTAACGCTCGAATAACATGTAAATTTGGAACTTTAGTAAGAGCTGGATGGGCTTTTCGAAAATGGAAATCCTTTTCTGCAACCATGACACCCTCTTTGAATAAATATTCATAAATGGCAATGCGGTCTTTTTTGGGCATCAACATTTTGAAGTGTTTCAAGTGGATATACTTGCTGCTACAATAGCCTGCGATGTATAAAACAACGAGAATAGATTTAAGAATTTCTAGTGAATAATAATTCGATCAACAATTAAAACTTACCAAACAAAAATCAAAAAATAAACAAAATATTTAGAAAAAATTTCAACAACGTGTGTTGACAGTCAAAGTGAAAAGGAAATAGCTTGACTGTAGCACTGGTGCTCGTCTTCCCTTCATCGACGATGTTACTTAAATTTTGAATTTTCTATCTGCAAACTTGGAAAATTTTGTTAATTTATTTTCTTTTTGATAATTCTGTTTTGAATATCTCTATTCCATCATTGATCATCGACAAAAATTTGGAACTGTTAGATAAATTAAAAAATTCTAGGATCCTTTTTCCTAATGAAAAATTGATGCAAACATTTTTATACGTTGCATATCGTTTGTTTGTATAAACTGGCAATTTTTTTGCGGTCAATGATATGTTTGGATGTTATGAAATGTTCAGCTCGCCAATCGAGGAAAAATGATTCTTATTTAAATGAATTTCATGATTTAAATTTCCTAACCAAAGATAATAAAATTATATGTTTATGATGATGACCGTTCTCCTATAGGATAAATTTTAAACCAAAAATAAAATAATTGTAAAAAACTTTCATTTTCCAATATATATGGTTAGTAAAAATTTGTTAAAATCGTGATTTTTTTTCTGAATAAATTTTTTAACATCCTGCATCCTTGTTTCAAAACAGGAAAAATATCTTTCCTTTTGTTTTGTAATCTAAACGGGTAATCTAAACTATTCGATTCATACCCTCTTGATATTTATTGTTTCATTTGATTTTAACGATTCAAATCGATCGAATCGATTTTTCATTTCTGATTTAATTAGTATTATTTTTTCTGTTTTATCGATAATTTGATTGAGGATGAAATATTTAGATGAATTTTGTTTTGGTAAATTCTGTTTTTGAATAATTTATTAACATTATTTATTATTTTGAACAAAGAATTATTCTTTCAATGAAAAGCGAAAGAGTGATAAATAGAAAAAAATTGACAATTTTTTTCCAAGGCGAACTGCTTTCGAACAAAAAGAAAGATAGTTTTTTCTCTTCATTTATCAAACAACAACGATTTGAATTACACTTCGGTTGTTTTGTTATCTTCAACAAGGCAAAAAATGATGTGTTGTTGTCTTTTTTCTCTTTTTCATACTCTAATTATTAATGATGATGCCTGATGATCGATTTTTACTACTACTCTATTTGAATCGTTTCCTTGGAGACATTTTTCTTTCCAAACGATTCACCTTAATAGTTTACATGTGACTCAGATAGTCGAATGATTGACAAACATCATAATCTTAATTGAACATACATAATAATGTTGATTAATATTCAAAATAAAATATATAAAAATTTTCTATTTTCAGCCTGGGTCCTTGCTACCTTTTACATTTCACATCTAGTAGCCGAATCCCGTCAATCAAAAAAATCGGGTGATATGGCAATTGAGGTAAATAAAGAAATTTGAAACCAACATAATTCGATATGAAAATTAATGTTTTTTTTTTTTAAAGAATCATTCGACAACAATACCGGTGTTAATGACTGGCGCTGCTTTATTGGCAACGACCTTTTATTTCATATATCAATTCTGGATACGAAACAAAGCATCTAGACCAAAGTTGTTGGAAAATCCCAAAGAAAAATATCCAGTGGCTTTAATTGAACGAGAAGAAATCTCACATGATACTCGTAGATTTAGATTTGGTTTGCCAACTAGTGATCATGTACTTGGCCTTCCCGTCGGTCAACATGTTTACATGTCCACTACATTGAATGGAAAATATATTTCACGTTCTTACACACCGGTTACCAGTGATGATGATCTGGGTTATGTTGATTTTGTCATCAAAGTATATTTTGCAAATGTACATCCTAAATTTCCCGAAGGCGGAAAATTGTCTCAATTTTTAAATAATATGAAAATAGGTGATAAAATTAACATTGCTGGCCCGAACGGAAATTTAATTTACAAAGGGTTGGGAAAATTCTCAATCAAAGAAGGCTATGGCTCACCATTTATTCAACGAACCTATTCAAAAGTCGGAATGATTGCTGGTGGTACTGGCATCACACCAATGTTGCAAATCATTCGACATGTATTCAAAGATCCCAAAGATAATTTACAAATATGGCTTTTATATGCTAACCAAACCGAAAAAGATATTCTATTGCGAAAAGAATTGGAAGAAGTGTGCGAAAAACATCCTGATCGTTTAAAACTCTGGTACACATTGGATCGACCTTCAGAAGGTTGGCAATACAGGTTAGTTTTTCAAAATGTCAAAATTTTTAAAAAATTAATGATTGTTATTTCATTTTCATTAGTACTGGCTTTATAAATGATGAAATGATATCGAAACATTTACCACAACCCAGTGATGATACATTTATTCTTATGTGTGGTCCACCACCAATGATCAAACATGCATGTTTGCCAAATCTTGATAAACTTGGATACTCAGAGAAACATCGATTTTCTTATTAATTTACAAATTGAAAATCCTTGAATAAAATCATTTGGACAAAAAAAATATTTTGAGTTATATTTTAAAAACATTAACATGATTCATTTTTAATAATGTTGATAATAGTGTGTTTGAGGATAAATGTAAATACAATTTTAAAAAATCAAATTTTGATTATCATTGATACGTTTAATTGATCACGTTTCGATTGTAATCACTTATGATTGTCACAAAAAAAAGTTTAAAGTTTTTTTTTGTTTTTCTGACATCTATTTTCTTAAATTTTAAGCTGTCATTCTGTTTGAAATGGCCATCGAAGTAAGTTTGTGTGTCTTTTTTCAAACTAGTTGCATAATTTTTTTCTCTCGTTTTGATTTGTAAAGAATAATATAATAGTATTGGCATTGCTGATTGGAGCAATTATTTTGGCTATCGCCATTTATTTTTTCTTTAGATTTATGAAGTCCAGTGATAAAAAATTAAAATTATTGATTGATCCTAAAACTAAAAATTCGATTGTTTTGATTGATCGAGAAAATCTATCCGAAGATAGTAGAAAATTTCGATTCGGTTTACCAAGTGTCAATCATATACTTGGTCTACCTGTTGGTCAACATGTCAAAATATCGACCACATTGGATGGAAATATTGTATCGCGATCATATACTCCAGTAACAAGTGATGATGATCATGGTTTAATGGAATTTATTATCAAAATTTATTTTGCTAATGTTCATCCTAAATTTCCTAATGGAGGTAAAATGACACAATATTTGGAATGTATGAAAATTGGCGATATGATCAATATTTCTGGTCCGTATGGAAATTTAATATATGAAGGAAAGGGAAAATTTTTAATCAAAGAAACTTATGGATCACCATTTGTATCGCGAATATATTCAAAAGTTGGAATGATTGCTGGTGGCACAGGTATCGCTCCAATGTTGCAAATTATTCGACATGTGTTTAAAAATCCGGGAGATCCATTACAAATTTGGTTACTGTATGCTAATCGTTTGGAAAAGGATATTTTAATGCGTCAAGAATTGGAAAACATTAATAATGGATATTCAGATCGCTTTCGACTTTGGTATACGTTGGATCAATCATCGAATAATGATTGGTCATACAGGTAATTCTTGGCAAAATCAATTTAAAAAATCAATAAATCCGATTATTTTGATATCTTTCATAGTGTTGGTTATATTAATGATCAAATGATATCTGAACATTTACCATCTCCAGGAGATGATACTCTAATTTTGATGTGTGGTCCACCTGAAATGATAAAACAAGCTTTAGTGCCAAATCTTGATAAACTTGGCTATTCAGCCAAGCATCGATTTATTTACTAAATTTGTTTGCCTGAATAAAAAGAATATGAATTTTTACTATGAATAATATTTACATAATGATTATTATCAAAATTAATACATTAAAATTTGTATGATAATGAAAAAATGATGTGTAAAATGTGTGGTTAATGTTTTAATTAATCAAAATATCCGATGAATCAATAACATGAATAAAGTGACTAAGATCGTCCACGTTGAATTTACAGATGATGATCCATTACACCATTGATCAAATTCACAGAAACAATATGTTGTATTCGTGAATGCATTTTTCTTCAATTCTAATTCACCGATTGCATTGTCAACGAAAACAGCTCGTTTAGGATTCTGTGCGGCTGATCGACATCCTTCAAAACGATCGGCAGGTACATCATCACGTAATGACATAATGTTTGATAGACAATCACGTGTAACACGAATATCGGCTCCATCTTTTTCAATAATTTTTACACATTTATCATCCGATTCTGGACAGGTGATTGATGAATAGATCCACCAACTAACCTGTTCCAATGTACAGCCCGGCGTAGTTGATACACAAGAATAGCATAATAATGATGATACTAACAAAATGAAAAAAATGACAAATGATCAGCAATTAATCATTGAAATCAATCTTTTCATAATAATTATGCATGCTTAATATACCTTGATGAACTTGAAAAGTGATGAGCGACAAGATTGATATCCAAACTATGGTCAGGCTGCCAGAATTCATTTTGAATAATAATGATGACGATGATGGATGATACATTACGATCGCACTTTCACTTTGTTGATTTTGGTTTTAATCAAACAAATTTTCAATTCTTTTTTTTAATGTATCGACAATTATTGTGATTGGAAAGCCTATTATTATCTATGGCAACAGCACAATGGTCATTAGTTTAGGTCACTCTCAAATGAATTTTGGTGTTTAAAAGATTTTTTTTCTTATTACTTTGATTACCATGAATTATAGTGGGTCGTCGGTATGGTAACAACTAAAAAATGTATAGATATATAGCTATTCTATTATTATGAGAATGAAATCAATCTATCGTTTTTTTTCAATTCAAAAAATTCGAATGTATACAAATGCGGAAATATAGAGTTGTCAAACGTTCATTATTATTCATTCGTTTCGGTTCGTTCAATTTTGTTTGTTTAAGTTTCGAATGTGTTTGTGTGTGTGTGCGAGTTTGATTGACATTTAAAAGTTTATTTATTGTAACGGTGACGAATTGAATGAGATTTATTTTTTTTTTCGTTGCTATTTTTGATAAATAAAATGTTAATTAACAATGATAATTTGATTTTAAATTGAATTTAGATGATGACGATGACAGTTTGAATCATATTTTACTGGATTAGATGAAAATTCATCCACAAAAAAAAACACACGAAACTATAGAATTCGTTAAATAAAATTGAAAGTTTTTTTCCTTTTTGTATATAACAGGTACACACACTCGATACGCCCAGAAAAAAGAACAAGTTTTTCCTTAAAAATGTTTGTGATGAAAGTGGTGATAAATTCTCGTATAAATATACACATAGAAAACATCCATTAAGAAATTCAATTTCAATTCATTTGTTATATGATGATCCATTTTAAATTCAATTCATATCATATCAATAGATCGATGATAATAGTTGTAAAAAAAAATTCATTTTTCATTTTTTCACCTTAATTGTTGATTGTTTATTTGTTTGATCCACATCATGAGTCATTTTATCATTATATTAACATCATTTGTAGAAAAAAAGAAATAAATAAACGTATGAATGAATAAGGTAGAAAAAAAGTAGTTGCTCAAGTCGTATAATTTAGAAATGAATTAACCAATAGTAGATAGATAGTTTTTTTAAGTTACGAAGAGATGGCAAAAAAAGAATAGAGAAAAAAAGAGAGAAAGAAGACAATCATCAGTGAAACAAGTCATGAAAAGAGCAAAAGAGAGATGATGCGTGTGAAAGGTGAAATGCCAGCATCATCATAATCATGGCTACCATGAACTAAATTGAATAGTTCAACTCAACTGCCAAACAATTCAATATTCAGTCAACCGAAAACAACAAACAAAAATATTCTACAAATAAATTCCATTAGGTGCAATGTTCAATGAACCGTTCTACCACAGAAAGACATCATCTCAGCAAAAAAAAGGTGTTAAGATTTGGATCATCATTTGTTAAATAGTTCAATCCTAAATGTGATTATATTTAGGTTAGGAATTATTGTATCGATAAGATCTTTATGATTTTATCAACAAAGTTGATTAATCACAGGAAAAAATACATTCATACACACCAACATTTATGAATTTGATTAGTCAGTCGATTGATGATTATTTAAAAAGAGAAATCTACCTCAAGACCGGTTCAAAAGCTAAATTGTCCTTATAGACAGCTAAAATTTGTAATAATTTTTTTTTGGAAAATTTTTAAAAGAGAAAAGATAGATATCAAAATGATAAACAAGTGGTGTTATTATTAATTATTCGAAAAAAATTAACAAACTTGTCATACATGGTTGATTATTCAAATGAAAATGATCGCATGTCAAATAAACAAAAAAAAAGTGTTAAGAATAATTAAAATTCATTAATATTTGATAATATCGAAGATACGACTATAATGATAAGATAGGATTATCATAATTCATGGATTTATCCTCAGTTAAAAATCAGTGATTATCTTAGTAATTAAACTAATAGATTGGAGATCTAGCATTCTCGAACTTATGGGTGAAGTTATTCTTTTATGATTTTTTTGATTCATTTCTAATA
>ERZ500997.488-NODE-488-length-11182-cov-6.641323_pt1 | contig 11182 bp, 8 predicted proteins | sample MGYA00248826_ERZ500997 | MGnify/ENA primary metagenome ERZ500997 (study PRJEB25958, sample SAMN03398524) | human skin metagenome | study: EMG produced TPA metagenomics assembly of the Human Skin Microbiome Metagenome (human skin metagenome) data set.
CATAATTGGACATAGTGGTCAATAATGATCAACAAAAATAACAAGAGCAAAAAATTTATATGTAATGAATCGATTAGAAATTTGATTTATCAGTTAGTGTTGGTGTATGTATTGAGTAAAATAATCTTTTAAAATTAAAATTGTTTGTTTGTCTCACTGTTTAGGCATTTTTTTCGATATCAATGCTTCGATTAATTTAATTTTTCCTTTGATCGTCTAAAGGAAATTATAGAAAAAAATTAATAAATAATTAATTATAAATTACAAAAAATACCTTGTATGATGAATAAACGGAACTCATATTTGACCGATCTTCTTTTTCAACGGGACGACCAGTTTTTTTATAGAAATCATTTTCAAACGTTCGTAGAACTGATCGAAGATTACGTTTTTGTTGTCGATATTCATTGAGATGTGTCATTAGCTCATAATATGACATAATATGATAGTTTTTCTCTTTTGATGATGTAGATAAATTATTTGTCGTATCACAGGTAGTAACTATAGCAGATGATTGATCCAGATCAGATTGTAATTCCTGTCTGTAATGATCCTTTTTTATGAATTCAATGGCTGTTGCTAGTGCATCTATAGTTTTCTGATGTGTTGGCGATGTGAAATTCATTTGTACATGCTCAAGAATTGGTTGTAGATCAGTGTTTTGATCTAATTTTGGTGTTTGTTTTTGATTTAATTTACTAGCATATCTTTTTACTAATCGATATCTAAACAAGAAAAATTAGCAAAAAATTAACATAAGATGTGAATAAAAATAAATGAATAAGTGAGAATACCTATCATAAACGGGTCGAACAATATCTCGTTCAGCTTTTGAGCTTGGTCGACCACACAGGGCTTCAAAACGAAGTAATGCTTTTTGTAGGGCAAGTTTTTCATCCAAAATCTGTTCACCATTCATTACATCTAATGATTCTGGCCTTTGAGCAATTATACGTTTTTCATTCAAAGTACGTTCAATATCGGCCATCATTTCACTAATACGTGCTAAGCTTTTTTCCTTACGGCTACCGAATATTGTATTGAATATATCTTCAGTGGTGAACACATACGAATTACTATTAGATGAAGTCGCTGCTGAACTTTTCCATGCAGATGGCGGAACACCAGTATTACGAAAATCGTCAGAATCGATTGCCTTTTTATCAATAGATTCAGTAGGCTTCGGATTGTCTTTGTTGTCTTCAGCTTGAAGTAATGCATTTAATTCGACCATCAATGGTAGTGCAAAAGATGAACTCATTTTATGCTCTAAAGAAGCTTGATATCCATTTTCTTGTTCGAAATCAATTTCAAATTTTTTTAATTTTTTTCGTATCGATTGTAATCGCCTAATTCGGGATTTATTTGTGCGATTATCTTGTTCATCATTTGATAATTTCGACTCATTTTCTTGAGGTTGTGTCTCTGTTGGATCATCGGATTTTGGTTTTTGATTTTCAACGGATGGTTTTTGTTCATCAATGGTTGATTCCTGTTGATTTTTTTGTTCATCAACTAATTGATCAGAATCAAGTTTTTGTGGGTCATCAGCAACATTATCATTGCCATTATTATTATTATTATTTTTGTCATTTGAACTAGATGAACTGGTGTTGTCTTCATCATCATTACCATCGCTGCATTCACTTGCGATCGATTTCAGTAATGAATCTTCATCCTCATCTGATGCAAAACTAAGACTTGTGGGTATATTGACATTTTCCGTACAATCACTACCACAGCTACTACTACGAGCACCTTTAGCACCATCACCGGCTTCACCTACGGTCAATAATTTTGAATAATCAGGCATTGTTTGTCCAGTGATAATCCCACCGGCAAAATTATCTTCCGATATATCTGTCATATCACCACCGGATTGATTGCAGATATCAACTTGTTCAACGCCAATAATAATAGAACGAACCGTTGGACCAGTACTTGTTGCTGTGGTTGTATTATCATCTGTGGATACGCTGTCACTGCTATTCGTTATAATTATATCATGTGAATGAGAACTTTTCCGATATAAATCTTCTTTTTTCAATCCTAACCGAATGACCATAGATTGGTCAACATTTTTTGCATACATTTCTTCACTATTACAACGCTGTGGTTGATGACGTGGATGATAATAATCACCAGTGTTCATTGATTGATTATTATTATCATTGTTGTTATCATCATTATTTTCATAATCCAATGATTGAGACGATTGATCATCATGAAAACGATCATCAATTGTATGGTGATGATTTTTACTTTGATACGATTTTCTTTTCTTATCCAATTGTAAACGTATTTCCTGGATATTTGGATCTCCATATGGGACATCTAAATTGGCTGATGATTGTGAATTTGCTTCCATTTGTTGGTGTTCTTCTTTTTCAAAATCATCTCTTTGTTGTTGATCACTATTGTCTGGACATTGTGAACATGGACATTGCGATTCAGATCCATATGAAAGGTCGCCCGAACTACCCGCCCCTTCAATGCTATGGCAACCAACATCACTTGATTCATTGAAAATTTCAGAATAATCACTAATTAATAAATTTACTACTTCATTAGCTGATGATTGATCTTTGAGACCTTGATATGTGTCTACACAGACACGAAATATGTTAGGTGCGAATACAATTCCTATACGGATTAGAATTGTTGTTAACAAATTTAATTGGAATAAAATCGAAATTGCTAAATCTTACCTAAATTAATTGACGTCATCCGATTCTCTTCATTACGTTGAGCAATACGATGTAAGAATCGTATTAAATATCTTAGAGTATAATAATTTTCATCAGGTAATTGCGAAACAAGTGCCTTAAGACTAAGCACACAAGTTTCATGATCATTCTTCAATGCTATTTGTTTGAAGATTAAATTAATTAACAATGCGATTTATAAAAAATAATACATACAACGTATAACGTCCAAAAATTGTGATCCATTCGGTATTAATGGTTGTGGTAATTCTCTTAGGAATTGTTTAAGAAGGGCAGCTGCAGCGGCTAGATCACCATCCGTTTCTAACGGTGCATCACCATTATTATCGAATGATTGTTTTAATTTATCCACAAGTTTAGCATTACCGCTAATTCGGAACAGGCCTTCCTGTACCAAACCGCCAGAATTTTCAATGTAAGTACACAGTCTTGTTACTATGAACGGTATGAGACAAGGTATATTTCCGCTGCTCCCACCACCAACACCACCGGTGGATGAAGCTGTGGATGATGTTGTTGATGATGATGAATTACCTGATGATGGTGATGCAGCTGCAATCGATGATAATGATGAATGAATATCATCCGGATTACCGTGAGGTGAAAAATGACCACTACTTGTTGTTGTTGTTGTATCATTTATACTTCCTGTGCTACTACTATTACTTGGAGCACTTGTCAAACAACCGGGGCAAGCTTGCCCTAAAATATGTGCCGCTTTTTGATGTGGCACAATAATTTGTTCTGGATCACGAACATAATATTCTTCCATACAATGATGATGATTCGAATGTTGTTGTGAATTTTGTTGTTGTTGATGATGTGGATGTTGATGATGAGATAAAGATTCCAATGATACTCCAAATGTTTTCATCGATATATTCTGTCCTAATGCGGGTGATGAAGATGGTGACGATGATGCAGAGGATGATGGTTGTGGCAGTTGTTGTCGATTGTTAGAAATGCTGGTGACTGCTGTATTGGTGGTGGGCGAATGTTGATGATTCGAACAAACATGGTGGTGATGATGATGATGATGTGGGTGTTGATGTTGTGATGATGAAGCATTTTTACGCTTCAATAATGGTGAGCTTAATAATTTTCGCATCCGTTCAATACGGCTTTCCGGTACACATATGTCGAGGCTCTATATGCATAAAAATAGAATGTATGGAATTCAAAAAGAAAAAAAAATTCCATTTAAATATAAAATTCTTATAAATTTTGAATTTAATCTCATTCAAACAAACCTTTGAAGTAGGATTAGTATTATATCCATACGAAGATGTATTGGAGGAGAATTCTGGTGTTAAATTTGAATCAGTGTGGATAGAAACGGCTGTTGTTGTTGGATGTATGGCTGATTGATCAGATGTTGGACTTAATGCCGTATCCACCGAAGCCGATATTCGTCGTATCCTGGCCTTCATATCGTCGATAATATTTATTGGGATCTTTAACTAATTGATTGATAGTTGTCTTCATTTATTACCAGAAAAAACTATCGATAAACACTATAATATTATCAAAATTATTGTCAAACAATTAATCGATTAAAACAACTTTTTCAAAAAAAATTTCACTTACAATCATTGCCATATTTAGATTTTATTGGTTTATAATTATTCATATTTGATTTATTTTGAGAGAGATAGAGAAAATTATTTTATTGTTGGTGTTTGTCTAGATTGTACTCGAATCAATGATGATGATGATGATGTATCAGACTGAAGTCAGAATCAGAATTGAGTGCAATCGATCATCATTATATAAAAATAAAAAAAATCGATGACGATTGATGTAGTGAATTAAATAGAAATAAGAACAACGAATGAAACAAACAAACAAACAAACACTAGCTGAAAAACACTAGTATTATTGTATATGTCCCGAATCTGTTCCGTTTTTTGTTTTTTATTTGCTCTCTTTTGCCATGTTTACGTTAGAAATTTAATATTATATAGAAACCGTATTCTATAAAAGTATATAATTCATATAAACGAATTTGAGCATGATAAATTGATGAATGAATGGAAAAAACAAACAAACAAATTCTATTACGGAAATGTGAAGGGTATAACAATGATAGAGAGAATTAAAGTTGATAGAATCAAAAAAAAAAAAATTCAAGTTCAACACTTTGAATATATATTAGCGGAATATATAGAATCGAATGTTGTGAATGTTGTGAAAAAAGGAAGATCCAAATAGAATTTGTCCTCAAACATTCGATTCTATTTTGACATACACAGAGCGAGTTGACAGGCGCAATATAGCCCATTCTATATCGATAATTTTTCGAGATTTCTTTCTTTCTTTTTTTGTTGTTGTTGTTTGTCACAACTTATATAAATATATGATGTCGACCACTATCTATTTTGTTTTTTCAATATCATGATGATGATCTACCAACAATCATTATTTGTCACTAATAGGATAGGATTTTTCATTTCAATTCGTTCCATTTAATATCTTATTAATTTAAAGAATTTTTTAAGAATAAAAACGGCAGGAAGTTATTTTGGTCAACACTCAAATTGCTGCCATCTATTGATCGAATTTATCATTTATTTTTACGAACATATTGAAATAACCGAAAAAACAACAAAACAACAAAAAGAAATTACCATAGTGACCGTTATATTGATTATTTTCGTTTTTTTTTATTATTATGATAATTTTTTCTTTTCAATTGTTACAAGAATGCATATTTAGCGATTGAATATGTTGTTTTATTAATTAATTTGATTCGAATCTATTTGTTTTGTTTTGTTTTGTTATATTTTTGGATGGCTCAAATTATCATGAAAAGAAATTCAATGAATTCAAGTGCCTGTACATTGGATGATGTTGTTGATGTTGATGTTGGCTCGAATCATTCATATGATCTTTCCAATGAAGATGATGATGATGACGACGACGACGATGATGATGATGATGAGGTAAGTTTTGTTTCAAAAAAAAAAATTCAAATTATCATTTTATTGACAAAAAAACTAGAATAATGAAGATAAACAAAATGAAAAATATTTGGAAAAATTATTGGATAAAATTGATAAAATTGTATTCGATCAAGAAGAATGTCCAGATTTTATTGATATACCTGTAAATCTATTATCCGAAATACAATTATGGCAATGGAAATTTCGTACAAAACGGTATGTTCTTTGTTCCAAACAAAATAAACCCCTAAATTGAATCATTTTTTCATTTTTAATTACAGTGATGCCAATTTAAATCGTGTTAGTCGAACATATGAAAAATCACCATCAACATCACAACGATCCACACAAAATACTGCTGCTGCTATCCGTTCATCAGATAATAATAATGGTAATGGTAATCGTGAAATGAAAGAAAAAACTTTGCCAAAATTATCGATCAAAAACAATACAAAACGTATTGAAAGAATATCATTTTTAAATAATGAAACACAACGACGTGATATTGGTTCAACGGGTAAACAGATTACATTACCACCATTAAGTATATCGAAACATACAAGATGTCCAACCGGATATGTTATAATGAATGAAAATCCAGATTATATTCGACCTGAATTTGGTCGTAAAGGTAAAATTAATTTTAATGAATCATTCAAATCAATCTTTTTTTTATAAATCAGCAAGTTTGGCAATAAATGGTTTTGATGGTTTGACAACATCGAACATAACAAAAACAACATCCTTATATTTTGATTCTCCTGTTTCATCATCATCATCATCAACATCATCATCGATTCAAAAACATTCACCAATGATATCACCATTATTTCATCATCGTAGAAATTCTTCATTACGACAATCAAGAATTGATTTATTAAATCAAAATAATAATAATAATAATGATCATCTACGATTACGATTACCAATATTGAATAATAATAATAATCATAATCATAATCTTGTTTCACCATTCTATAACAACGGATAACTGAAAGAGCCCAAAAATTATTCCAGTTTTTCAGTTAAAGAGTTAAATAATGAACAAAAACAGCAATGGAAAAAACATTAATATTTTTTTCATTTAATCGAAAAACAAAAATATTGAAATCATTAATCAATTGACGTCATTCATTAATTGGTCAAATAATTGCATCAACCAAAACCAACCATTTGGCTACCGTTTGCCGCTAGTTGTTTTTTTTCAGCCAGCGGGATAAAAGAAATTGGATGCAACATTCATTCAACAATAATGATAATTTTTTTTTGTTGGCCAGAATTTTCATATGAATGAAAATGACCTTCAAATCGATGAACATATTTGAATGTAATGAAAAAAACATCAACGACTACGGATGATATGATGAATGAATGAATGAATAGCTGACTGGCTGGCTTAGTTGGCTGTCACAACATCTTATGATAAGAAAATCTTCTGCTTCTTGTTTTTTTTTTCTCCTAATGAGGACAAACCATCATCGACTACCGAATGATAACGACCAGTTCAATGTGTTCAGGTGTTTGAGAGTGTGTGTTTGTATGTTTATATTAATGTTGATGGTGTGGACTAGATTCTTGAATTATCTTGAAGAAACAAAAAAAAAAAAAAAAATCTGGATTATACTGGACTCAATTATTCATTTGTATACACACACACACTTGTCCAGGGAAATACATCGAAATGAATATATGACTATCGTTGCTGAATAAAATGAAATATTTAATCAAACATTCATCAAACAACAACAACAACAACAACAATAATAGCAATGCCGGATGAATGACGGTCATCAAACCTAATAGAATCCTAAACATTGTTTTATTTTCAATTGTTAATATCAAATCATTAATAATCACATTTGATCGATCGATCATTCAATCAATCAATCAATCAATTGTTGCTTGGTGTTACATTGTTCCGCTTCCGTTTATTAGCTTCCAAATCGTTGGTCATACGATCGATCAATCAATCGATCAATCAAAATCGAAAATTTGAATGCTAATTGATCAACTAATAAATGAAAAAAAAATTCATTTACAAAATCATTTAGTCAACTTTGATTCATTCATTATGTTATTATTATCATAAAAAAACATGAAACTTGTACGACGAGATATTGATCCAAAAAATAAAGATGGGTAAGTTTTGTTGTTTGTTGATGTTTTTCGTTTTTCCACATTTTTCAATTTCAATCAAATCAAACTTGATTTTGAAACAAAAAAAAAACGTTTTCGACGTTTCGGTTATTTACGTGGTCACCATACACAGTTAATTTTTTCATTATCAGATTGATTAACACTTTGTTCCAATTATTTTTCATTTAACTTTGAAAAAAATCAATCAAAAACTTGCAGAAAAAAAGAGAGAGAAGAAACTTGTTTTTTTGCTGTTTCATTTTGTTTCGTTTGAAATCGGGGTCTCTTCCTGTTTCACTGTTTTCTAGGGAAAATTTTTTTCGTTTTTTCCGACGAAAGAGACAGAAATTGTTTTCCATTTGAGTGTCAAGTTTCTTTTCTTACTTCCAACACAGCGTTTATTGTCGATGACGATGTCGATGATGATGATGATGGAAAATGTTTTAACAAACAGAGCAACAACAACAACAACAAAAACAGTAGAAAAATCTCAATCATCAATGTCAAATTTCGCAATCATTTGATGGTGGTGGCTGGTGGTTGGCTGCGTTTCATTTTCATGTTTTCTTTTTTCGCTTGTGTGTTTCACATAATATGACAAATGTCTTCATCTTTTTTTTTCTGTTTTTTCGCTTTACATAAATCATTCAACAATTCTACCGTCGTGATTTGAAGAATAATTTTGTTTTTGTTTCAAGAAATTTTGTCAAAAAATTTTTTCAAAATTTTCCAATTCGAAACGAAAAACATTCGAATTCGAATTTTGTGAAAAAAACGAACAAACAAAAAAAAATCATAAACATTCGCATTGGTCATGCGCATCTGAGCATCGAATCTTTTTTTTTTGTTTTTTCTTTTCGTTGTTTTGATTTTTTTTTCTTCTGATTCTTCGAAAATTATCAAGCAAACATCATCATCATTGAATTTTTGTTGTCAAAAAGTTTGTTTTGTTTTGAAAATCCAGCTGGCTGAACCAAGAAAAAAATGGACGTCGAAGAAGATGTTGAAGAAGAATATCGTGATACATTTGTTTCAAATAATAACAATGCAAATGATGAATATCATCAAAAACAATCATCATCATCATCAATGGTCATTGGATCTTCAGATACGACAATGATGATGATGAAAAAACCACCATCATCATCATCATCATCAATGATTGATCAAGATCAACATTATTCATCCATTCCTGGACTGAAATGGAATAGTCAAATAAATTTAGCACAAATGTATCGTATGCGACCAAAATTATGTGATGTATGCCTAGTTACTGATGATGGTTGTCATATTTATGCACATCGTATTGTATTATCATCAACTTTGCATTATTTTTCAACAATGTTTATTGGTCAAGATTTTTCAACGGAATCTTTTGATGATTCTATTGGTAAAATGCAAGATGATGACCATGATAATGATGATCATAATAATCATCATCAGAATACAATATCATCAACATATAATATAAATTTTATTGAACAAAATCAATATGAAATATCGATAAAAAATCTGGATGGTAATAGTTTAAATGAAATTATAAAATATTGTTATCTTGGTCATTGTAATATAAATGAAACGAATGTAGAATTATTATTATCAGCTGCAACAATGTTGAATTGTAAAGATATTATAAAAATTTGTTGTGAATTTCTTTGTTCACGGCTGAAAATTACAAACGCAATTGGTATCAATACATTTGCCGATATAATGAGCCTAAAAGATTTGAAAGATTTTACATTTCAATTTATTCTGAATAATTTTGTAAAAATTATACAAAATGAAGAATTTTTACAATTATCATCCCCGGAACGTATTATTGAAATTATATCTTCAGATTATCTGGATACAGGTGATGAAGGTGAACATATTGTCCTATCAGCTATTATAAATTGGATTATGTATAATTATAATGAACGACAAAAATATTTATCCAATCTAATTAAACATATAAGATTTCCAAGATTTAATCAAGAAGAATTATTTAATATTGAAAATGAATATCCATTAGTTAAAAATGAACCCGTTACAAAAGATTTACTTATTGAAGCATTAAAATATCATTTAATGAAAAATTCATGTGATATTAATTCATTATTACAATTATCATCATCATCATCAAAACATTTTAATTCAATGAATGATATAACCACGACGAATGAAAATGATGATAAAACAATGACTGAATATTTGAAAAATTATCAATCAACATCAACATCATCATCATGGTATAATACTGGTTGCGGTGGTGGTGGCGCTGTTGCTGGTATTAAATATTTATCACCACAATTAATAAAAAATATACCAAAAGTATTTGATTTAAATAATGCACGTTTTCGTGAAAGAAAATCACGTCAAAGACAACAATGTTTAATTGTTATTGGTGGACAAGCACCAAAAGCAATTTGTCAATGTGAATATTTTGATTTTTCAACAAAAAAATGGAATGAATTTATTTGTGAACTGCCATCAAGACGTTGTCGTTCGGGTATTGTTGTACTGAATGGTTTAATTTTCGTTATTGGTGGTTTTAATGGACAATGTCGTATACGTTCAGTTGATATGTTTGATACAAAATTAAATAAATGGACACAATGTGCAAGTTTAGAAGTAAAACGTTCAACATTAGGTGCTTGTGTATTGAATGGTTTAATTTATGCTGTTGGTGGTTTTGATGGAACATTGGGTCTGCAATCAGCTGAAGTTTATAATCCAATAACAAGATCATGGCGTTTTATTGCACCAATGACAACCCGTAGATCATCAGTTGCTGTTGTTACATTAAATGGTTTATTATATGCTGTTGGTGGTTATGATGGTTCAAGTCGTCAATGTCTTTCATCAGTTGAATGTTATAATCCTGATTTGGATCAATGGCAACGAATACCTGATATGTCACAAAGACGTAGTGGTGCTGGTGTTGAAGTATTATTTGGTAAAATTTATGCAATCGGTGGTCATGATGGCCCAGCAATACGTAAAAGTGTTGAATGTTTTGATCCCACTACACAACAATGGTCACAATGTGCTGATATGATTTATGCAAGACGTAATGCTGTTGTTGTTGTACAAGATGGTTGTTTATATGTTGTTGGTGGTGAAGATGGTCAAACAAATTTGAAATCAATTGAAATTTATGATCCAAAATTAAATTCGTGGTCATTATTATCATCGGAAATGAGTATTGGTCGCAGTTATGCTGGTGTTGCTGTTGTTGAAAAAACATGGTCCTGAACAAAAAAAGACACCGGAGAAAAATGATTGATTCAATACGATAATAATGGTCTCAGAATTTAGATTTTTTTTTTTTTTTGAATTTTGTTGAATAATTTTTGCAATTTTTTTCTCATTCAAATTGAAATATGTTGTTTTTTGATA
>ERZ500997.489-NODE-489-length-11176-cov-8.990828_pt1 | contig 11176 bp, 9 predicted proteins | sample MGYA00248826_ERZ500997 | MGnify/ENA primary metagenome ERZ500997 (study PRJEB25958, sample SAMN03398524) | human skin metagenome | study: EMG produced TPA metagenomics assembly of the Human Skin Microbiome Metagenome (human skin metagenome) data set.
GAATATTCTTTTATAAAAAATAATAATAATAATAAAACATTTGTAAATAAAATATACTAATTTTATTTTTGTTTGACGAGAAAAAAAAATTTTACAAAAAAAAGCAAGAGAGAGGTAGAGAGAGATTAACCAAAAGAGTTCTTTGAACCTTTTCAACCTGACCGGTTCTAATTAATTTGAATTTCCGAATTCCGTCAGTTTATCGAATCTATTCGCTAGATGGTGTTGTTGATGATAATGTGATCCACAAGAAACAAAAAAAAATGAGCAACGAGAATGTTGTAGACGTAGATGATAATAAGTGGGAGAAGTATAGTATCACTCGGTGCGCTCAGTTTCTTTCTCCCTTTACTTTTTGTAATAGTGGTGGTTGGTTGGTTGGTTGGTTGGTTGGTGTGTGTGTTTTGTCTGCTTGTTTTTTCTTTTCATGATCACCTCTTTCTTTCTTTAATTTCGGTTTTTTATTACAACAATGATAATAATAATAATGATAAAATGATGTGATGATTGTTTCCGCTGATCGCAAGAATCGTTTGTTTTGGTTTTGTTTGTTTGATTGATTCAAAATTAAAAAGGGCCAATGTTATTTATTTTAGTAGCAGCATTTTAACAACATTCAAAGTTGAACAAATTTTTTCTTCTCTGAATCGAATTGATCAATCATCAGCGTGTGTTGCTGTTTGATTTGATTTGATTTGATTTTGTTTTGATTGATTGATTGGATCGATCGATCGATCAATTTGTTCGAAATCATCATTCGAACCATTTTTTGTTTCATTGATCGTTGTTTGTTTGTTTATTTATTATTCTCTATAATAAAATTATTATGGAGATAATACAACGATTCAATGCATCATTATCATCATTATATGATGATAAATTACCAGTGTCAAAGGCAAAAATATCTGAAATAACTAAAACAGCAATCAATGGTATACGTGTTTATAAACATATTGTACAATCAGTTGAACGTTTTATACATAAATGTCGTCCGGAATATAAATTACCAGCATTATATGTTATTGATTCGATTGTAAGACATTCACAACATGAATTTAAAAATTCAAAAGAACGTGATCTTTATGGACAAAGATTTAATAGAAATTTACAGCAAACATTTCAACAATTATTCTCTACATGCCTTCCCGAGGATAAGGTAAGCCAAAATGAATGTTTTTATTTATTTACTTACCTGATTTATTTTTCGTTTCTTTTCTTCCAAAGCCAAAAATTGTACGGGTTCTGAATCTATGGCAAAAAAATAATGTATTTTCACCCGATGTGATACAACCATTATTGGATTTAGCTAATCCAACCAATACATTAATGATACAGAATTCAAATCTATTGATGACAAATGATATTATCAATGATTCATCCAATGTTTATTTGGGACATCAACAACAACAACAACAACATGCATCATCGACAACAACAACAACTACATCATCATCATCATCATCTCATCAACAGCAACAACATAGATTACATAAAAGATTTTCAAATAATATTGATTTATCATCACCATCGATTAAAATCAATGATGATGGTCAAGATTTGCAAAAAAATCAATCATCAGATTCGATTAATAATAATAATAATAAAGTATCATATGATCGAATGTTTTCAGAAGCATCAGCTGCATTTAATGCTATTAGAAAATTTACAGATAAATTTGAAAATCAAACATCATCAACAGTGACAACAACAACAACGGCAACAGCAAATTCGAATAATGCTGATCAAGCTTTAGCATCACAATTACAACAATTAGCATCATGTTTATCGAAACAACTTCAACAAGACAATCCAACATTTAATAATAATGTTGATGGTTCACGTGGAAGATGTTTTGATGTTGATCGGGAAATTTTGGATTTAAATGATGACGATGATGATGATGATGATATTTCAACACCAACTGAAGCTGAACCACCATATCCAAAACCATCAAAATTATCAAAAAAATTGATTAAAACAACAAATGAAAAAACATTGGATACATTTGCAGGTTTAATGCAAATTTTACGTCAACAACAACAATCGACAAACAAAACATCATCATCATCATTAGTTGATGAATCTATTACCGGTAATAATGGTGATTTAATTCAACATGGTGATCATTATCAACATCATCATTATGATAATGATGATGATGATGGTAATTCTTCAGCACAAGATACAATATTGCAAAAATTTTTCAAATCATCTGCAGTTACATCAGCATCAGCTGTAGCAGCTCAAACGCAACAACAACAACAACAACAATCAGGCGGATCAAATTCATCGTTGCTTTTACAGAATCATCATGTTCATAATTCAGATTTATTTGATTCTTATCATTGCCAAAATCAATCATCTATTGATCATACGGGTGAACAATCTTTGACAGCTAACAATAACAACAGTAGTTTGATACAACTTAATGAAAATCAACAATCATCGATAACAAATTCATCGAATAATGATTTTCAACAACAACAACAACAACAATCGTCGACTACAAAACTTCGTTCATCATATCGTTCATCACGATCACCATCGAATGATGTTTCGGGTAAAAATGATCGCCATAATAAAGATCGTCATCATTCATCATCATCATCAAGATATCGTCGTTCATCATCACGTGATGATCATCATCATCATCATCGTCATCATCAACAACATCGTCGTGAAAGACATCGTTCACGTGAACAAAGTCGTTCATCAAATCATCGACGATCATCACGTTCACGTAGTTCAAGTTTATCACGTGATGATCGTGAAGAACGTGAACGACAAAGAGAAAAACGTCGTAAAGGTTATCCACCATGTCGTAAAGATCGTATGACTATTTGTAGTACAACATTATGGATTGGTCATCTTCCTAAACGAACAACTTCGGAAAGTGAACTAAATGATCTGTTTGGTGAATTTGGTGTCATACAAAGTATAGATGTAAGTTTTTTAAAGTGTTTTAAATTGATTTCATTTTTTTCTAATTTGTATTTTCATTCTTCTAGTTGATTCCATCACGTGGTTGTGCATTTGTTTGTATGGATCGACGACAAGATGCATATAAAGCATTTTCGAAAATAAAATCACAATCAAAAATTTTAAATTCCAATCAAGTCAAAATTACCTGGGCACCTGGCAAAGGAATCAAAAATAAAGAATATAAAGATTATTGGGAATCTGATATTGGCTGTTCATTTATACCGCATAAAATTTTATTAGAACAACAAGATGATATTGATTTAGATCTATTAGAGGAAGGTGGTATGGTTGATGAAGATTCTATACCGGAACGATTAAAAGAATTACGACGATTAAAACGTCAAGAGAAAAAAGAGAAAGAACTTCTTTTAAAACAACAACAGCAACAAATGCAAGCTGCTGCTGCTGTGGCTGCAACTTCAACAAATGCAGCAGCTGTAATTGCCGGAACTGTTGCAGTGAATCCTTTGATTCCATTTCCTGCCACTGGTTATGTTGCTGCACCACCACCACCACCTATTCCACCACCTTTACCATTAATGACACCTCCTACATCAACATCGTTTAAAACGAATCCTCCTCCGTTGCCACCGCTACCACCACCTTTACCATTAATGACACCTCCTACTTCAACATCATTTCAAACAAATCTTCCTCATCCAGTTCCTGTTTCACTTAATCATTCGATTCCGATGCCAGTTCCACCACCACCACCACCGATGCCAGGTACCCTATTAGGATCATATGGTCCATTTCCGCCAAACGTTCCACCACCACCACCACCATTAAATCATCCTAATATGTTACCGCCAACAAATCCATTGCATATTTCGGGAATTCCAAGCGGCGTTCAGCCACCAAATTTTCCTGGCGTTAATCCTTGGATTCATAGAAATTTTCCACCATTATCACAGATTCCACAGCCACCAAACGTATTAACAAATTTGAATCATGTTGTACGACCATCAATGCATTTAAATCATCAATCACCAGTCCGACCACCATCATCATTTTGTATAAACGAAACTTATGATAACAAGCCAATTTTTTTGGATGAAAAGAAATTTGAAAATTCTTCTTCTTCTTCTTCGTCAAATCTACAAACAACACAAATAGAAATACAAAATTATAAAAATGAAAATATTGATGATAATAATACTAATCATAGTTTAAATGAAAGTGAAAATTCTTCTACAAAAAATTCCATTAATAATAATAATAATGGTGATGATGACCATGGTGACCATGTCAATGATTCTTATCAGGATAATAATGCCGATGAAAATATGTCCAATCATTCATTCGGTTCGGATAATGTAATAAACAACAATATTCAACATCAACAACAACAACAAAATCGAATGATTCATAAACGGAATTTTAATCAACCAAGATTCCCTTCACAAAATTCTCCAATGCAGAATGATCATTTTCATCCATTTTCTTTGCCACCAGATGGACATAGATATCCACATCCGCCACCACCACCACCACCACAACAACAACATCTTCCTATTATAGAAGCACCTCCAATGATAAATAATCATCGTTATGCATCTTCACCTCCTCCGCATCATCAACGGCCAATCATGTTTGATAATATGGATTTTTCTCCAAATTGTCCTCCGCAAATGCCGCCACCACCACTTTCTCATCAACATCAACCTCCTCCTCCAATTTCTTCGGGTGGTGGTCCTCATTATCCTCGATTTGCACCACCACAGCAACTACCGCCACCTCATTTTGGAAATCGTTATCCACCACCACCTGGTGGCGGACCAATGTTTGATGGTCCTCCACCAATGGGACTTCATCATCCACCACCACCAGGTCAAGGACCAAGATTCAATAATGGACCGCGAGGTCAATTTCCACCACCACCAATGAATCATCATCTAAATCATAGAGGACAGCTTCCACCACCACCACCACCAAATTCGAATTTCTGTTCTGGTCCTCCACCAAGAATGCCGCCACCACCAATGCATCAAGGACCTAGAGAATTTTGGCATCCAGGAATGGCCGATGAACATATGATGATGCCACCGCATCCATCGAACAACAACAATAATAATCATAATCAATGGCATCATCATCGAAATTTTCGAAACAACAACAATAATAATAATTCTAGGTTTCAACAAAGAAATCAAAGATTAACAAAAAATAATAGAAATCATAATCAAAATAATGGTAACAACAACAACAACAATAATAATAATACGAAGAATACGAATAATAATAATAATAATGGTGATGATGTACCATCACAATCGACAACAACAACAAAAATTGAAAATGTTGATAATACGACAATAACAACAATTCAAAATGATAATAATGATGATGATCAATCAAACAATAATAATGAACAAAAGTTAACAACGACAACAACGAAACCTTTGGATTCGAATGATTCAAATGCGATTATTGAATCATCCGCATCACCACCAGCAACAACAGCAGCGATCGCATCATCATCGTAATCATTGTGATATTAATTTATTAATTTATAAAAAAAAAACATTTTTCGACGCAAGTATGTTTTTTTTTGGGTTTATAATAAGCGTTTGTAATTAATTTTAATTTTAAAGTTTTTTTTCTCGTTTGATATATTTCCTGTAAAAAAAATATTTGAATTTTTTTCAATTTCATATTCTCAGCATTTTTTTTTTGTCATCATTATCCATTGGAATTATTTGCCATCATCATCATAATCGTCGTCGTCTTTCTTTCTTTTGGCCATGTTCAACCTTGACACAACAATTAATTCTTCAATCAAGAGATTCTTCTCCATCACCAAATTTTTTTTTCTTGCATTAATCATTTTTTCAAATTTTTCTTTTTTATTTGATTGAAATGACGATACACTTACACATACACAAACACAAACAAAACAAATGATAATTCCAATCGTTTTTATCGATTTGTAATCAATTTTATTTTCGAAAAAAAATGATTAGCATTTACAGTGGTACCTCGGTTAACGAAATTTTCGGTTAACGATTTCGGTCAGAAAACCGTTAACGACGATTTTTTTTGGTTAACGATGATTAAAAAACAAGTATTGCATTGTATTTCGGTTAACGAACATTTCGGTTAACGACGGTTTTTCAGGAACCGATCATCGTCGTTAACCGAGGTACCACTGTATTTGAATCAAATGTGTGTGTGTGTTTGATGCGTATACCAATGATGATGATAAGGATTGGTTCATGTTTGTTTCGGGCAATGATGATGTGTGGGCCAGGCGTGAGATTTCAGACACCTGTTTTTATTTCTTTTTTTTCAAACAAACATTTTTGTATATCCAAAAATTGAATTCGCTAATTCTGGAAACCAACCAGGGTGGTGGTTATCTTGTCATGGAGTTTTTTTTGAAAATGGTGGTAGCAATAGTTATACAAAAGAAACACTCATCGGAATAGAATATATACGTGTAAAGAAAATGGATCACAAAAAAACGAAAAGGTTTTGAAATTCCATAATTAAGTATGGTAAATGATAATTAGTTTTCTCACTTCTCTTACCTGGTGATGTTGATGATAAGGACGTTTTATTGCCACTTATTTATCAGAAATGTCAAATTTGTTTGTTGTTGATATTTTTATTTTGGGAATTTTGTTCCCACCATCTTTTCACATTTGACATTAGACATTTCATTCTTGATATAATTGTTGTTTCATTGCTGAGTCGAATCTTATTCTCTCTCTAGTTGTGTGTTTTTTCCCTATTAAAGGGGGTTGTGTGATATACCCAATGAAAGGAAGGTATCTTTATTTCTATTTTCTTGTATTGATTATTGTTTTGTTTCTATATACGGAATTTTTCTTCTTTTGATCGGTCATCCGCCAATCACGAACAAAAAAAGATAACTAAACACGGTACGTGTTGAGAGATAGAAATTCTCTCATAGAATCGTATGTTGGTTCATTTGTTCGGTTGATTTTCTTTTATCTAAACAACAATTTCTTCAAACGACAAACATTTGATTTAGTCGTAAATCTTTGAGTCCATTTCGTTATTGTATATTGAACATATTGAAAGGCCTTTTGTTTTTTGATTCTTATTTTGTCGATGATGGCTTCTTCAATTGAACAATCCAGTAATATTAATTCATCAATGGATGTGGATGATGAATCTTCCAATTCATTGCTTGATCCTTCATCAGCATTGATTCTTGATAATCATCACCAACATCACCATCATCGATGTTTGTCAAATACATCATCAATATTTTTTGATTATCTATTTCAATCGACTGAATGTAGACATTTATCACCAAACAAACAACAATTACTTCGACATTATTTTAATTGTTTTGCTTCTACAGCAGCTCGTTCATCATATTATTATGGTTTAGATTCATTTGCATATTGTTAGCATATTTTTGTTTCTTTTTTTTCAAAAAAATTCATTTCAAAATCTAATTTTTAATTTTACTTTGACCCCTTTTAATTCACTTTGTTTTTTTTCACATTCAGATTCCAAATCATCGCGTGATTCGCCTCATAGTTATTATTCCCAAATTGGTGCAAATAATCAAAATTCATCGTATCAACAACAAACATCAGCAAGTAATAATAATGCAATGATGTCACCAATACCATCAACACCATCACCACCAAATGATTCTGGAAATATTTCCATGGATTATATGGGACGTTCTATTGATCATCATCAGCATGGTGGTGGTGGTGGTAATCCATCACATCAAACATCACCGCATCTTCGTTCATCATCATCAACAATGATGATAAATCCACGATCGGCTGGTGGTTCATCAACATGTTCATCAAATGCATCGGATATTAATAATTCATCAACAGCAACAACAACGGCACCATTAATGTTGACACCGGTTACCGGTAATCATTCATTAACACGTGAAGCAATGCGTCGTTATATACGTGAAAAGAATGATTTAAAAATAATAATATTACATGCAAAAGTTGCACAAAAATCTTATGGTAATGAAAAACGATTTTTTTGTCCACCACCTTGTATATATTTGGAAGGTGATGGTTGGCGTAAACGACAAGAACAAATGTTACGTGAAGGTCGTAGTGAACAAGATTCAAGTCTTTGTGCTTATATTGGTATTGGTAATTCGGATCAAGATATGCAACCATTAGATTTTAATGGAAAGGTATGCTTGTTATATTTGGTTTGTGCAATTTCATTTTTCATTCTTTATCCATATAGAGCTTTTGTGCGGCAAAAACTTTATACATATCTGATTCGGATAAACGTAAACATTTCATGTTATCAGTAAAAATGTTTTATGGCAATGGTGAAGATATTGGTTTGTTTCATTCTCGTCGTATTAAAGTGATCTCGAAACCATCGAAAAAGAAACAGTCATTGAAAAATTCCGATCGTATGTTTGATTGACAATCATTATTGATTTTGATTTTAATTTCATTTTTTTCCTAATTAGTCTGTATTGCAAGTGGTACTAAAGTAGCATTATTCAATCGTTTACGTTCACAAACAGTTAGTACAAGATATTTACACGTAGAAAATGGCCATTTTCATGCTAGTTCAACACAATGGGGTTATTTTACTATTCATCTCGGTTAGTATTTTAATGATATTTTGCATATTCATTGAATATTTACAATATTTCTTGGATATATCCAGTTGATGATAAAGAAGAAGAATCGGAAGAATTTACTGTACGTGATGGTTATATTCATTATGGTGCTACTGTCAAATTAGTCTGTTCAGTAACCGGTATGGCGTTACCTCGTTTGGTATGTAAATTTTTCATTTTTTGTTTTATTTAACATTTTTTGAATTTGAAAAAACTCCTCCTTTTTGGGTTCAATTTTTTCGAACAAATTCATCTCATTGGATTATCTTTTTTTGCTAACTTTTTTGAAAACAAAAACGAATGATATGATCCAATGATAATGATGATGATGAGACAAAAATAAAAAATTTAGCCCTATATTAAATAAGAATGTTGATGATAATTTCAAGTAGCCCATCATCGTTGATAATAATGATGATGATGATTAAAGAGAGCAATTTTTTTCAAGTATGCAATATCCAGATGAAGCATCACAATAATAATAATTATTATTATTATGGCGATGATGATAATGTTGTATCAAATTATGACGATGATCATCATCATTAAAAGTGAACTCTGTGTACATACACACACACACAGAGTCAAGAGAGTGAGTTTTGAGGGCGCAATCAAACTATGAATGAAATATTTAATGAATAAAATCATATATAGTGATGATGATGATGTATGTCTTTTTCTTTGTCTATGTTTTTTTTAATATAGGGTTTTAGGGTTGGAATCTCTTTTTTTTGTGTATAGTGGCAATTTTGTTTGCTGACTGACAATCCTAATCATTTTATTTGAAAAAAAAAGAAAGAAAATTGACTGACAGCCAACTTGGCCAGCAACAAAAAATAAAAAAGACCGGGAGCGACCTTTTTTTCTGTTGCTGTTGCCAGGTTGTTGAATGTTTTTTTTGTGGATGAAAGATTGGCTCCTGATTTTTGTCGAAGAATTGAAAGATTTTTTTTTTGGTTATTTTTTTCGATGATGATGATGTTTAATATCATGGCCATACCTAATTGCTATTTGGAATTTTCTTCTTCTGAATGAAATTCCGTTCTTTTGATTTCTTTTATATTCATTGAAAATGTAGCAGGAGAAAAAAATTTTGATCTAAACAATTTGAAAGACAATCTTTGCCTGATTATTACTCTGTAGTAAGATAAAGAAAAGACTAAGAAATTCATCTAATAGTTGATGATGATGATATGGGAATTTTTGGCGACATTTTCACACACACAACAACACAATTCGATTTCTATTATTTTGTTTTTTCTCATGACCAAAATATATGACCAATGGCTTCTGTGTTTTTTATTATTTTGTTTCGAATGAGATACAATGAACGGAATCATTATAAATTTAAAGAAAAACATTGCGATCAACGACAGCACGAAAGGTTACCATCATAATCATCATTATCATGCCATTATGATTACTATTGTCATGATGATGATGATAATAGCCGGTTATAATTGTCGAGTGTCAATAACATTTTGTTGTTAATCATGTTGTTTAGTTGGAAACAAGATTTGTTCATTAATTTCATTTTAAATGTATTTGATTGTTATTGTTCAAATTCATCATCATGATGATTATTTTGATTATGATCTGATTTTAAATGATTTGTTTTTTCTCATTTCTTTCCATTTAGATAATACGAAAAGTTGACAAACAAACAGCAATGCTTGATGCTGATGATCCAGTATCACAATTACATAAATGTGCATTCTATCTAAAAGATACTGAACGAATGTATTTATGCCTTTCACAAGAACGTATTATACAATTTCAAGCAACACCATGTCCAAAAGATCCCAATAAAGAAATGATAAATGATGGTGCATCATGGACAATCATATCTACGGATAAAGCTGAATATACATTCTATGAAGGAATGGGTACAGTACATCGTCCAGTTACACCTGTACCAATTGTACATAATCTTAATGTTAATGGTGGTGGTGATGTTGCTATGCTTGAATTGAGTGGTGAAAATCTAAGTCCATCATTAAAAGTTTGGTTTGGTGATGTTGAAGCTGAAACTATGTATCGGTAAGTTGATTTGATGATTTTTAATGATTTTTATTATTTTAATTTTGCTTTTATTTAGTTGTGCGGAAAGTATGCTATGCGTAGTACCAGATATTTCGCAATTTCGTGAAGGATGGCAATATGTTCGACAGCCAACACAAGTACAAGTATCATTAGTACGTGATGATGGTGTTATCTATGCAACCGGATTAACATTTACCTATACACCAGAACCTGGTCCAAGGCCACATAATCCAGCTATTGATAGAATTTTAAGGCCAAATGCACATCCACCACCACAATGGCCGGTCATATGATGATAATTTTAGCTAAAATTTTTTTCAAGTCCAAAACTTTCAAAGAATTTTTCAAAAACTTTGATACAAATTGTAATTAAAGAAATCAAGATGGGGAATTTCATTAGAATCTGAGACAAAAAAACAACAACTACAAAATCACATTTGGATTGTGACAAGCTGCAATATAATTATTTTTTTATTACAGACAAAAATATCATATAACAATCATTAAATTAACTAAACCCACACACACACATTATTTATAACAAATGGAACAAAG
>ERZ500997.490-NODE-490-length-11173-cov-5.716496_pt1 | contig 11173 bp, 13 predicted proteins | sample MGYA00248826_ERZ500997 | MGnify/ENA primary metagenome ERZ500997 (study PRJEB25958, sample SAMN03398524) | human skin metagenome | study: EMG produced TPA metagenomics assembly of the Human Skin Microbiome Metagenome (human skin metagenome) data set.
TAAAAAAGAAAAAGAGAGAGAGAAAGCGATTGATCGAATCAAACAATTGACTGACCCCGTAATACGCATCATTTTTAAATGATTCGACTATAACGGTATAGCTAATAATGTCATAGCAATGTCATCATTGTATTGCTTTAGTATCAATCATTTTTTTAATATTATCTTATCTGTGAGGAAAAAATTGTAAAATTCCATAACACATCAATGTTCATGTTCTTTTTTTCATTGATGATATTTAGTTAAAATCTTGTGGCCAACGATCTAATGGATAAATCGAGAAACGGATAAAAAAACCCCGCTTGTTATGAAAAGGGAGGACAATTTTTCATTTTCTTAAGAAATCCATCTATATTGATCATTATGTATTTCTTCTAAACATACTCGATTTTCTGACAATTTTTTTGAATCAATGTTTCTAAATAATGTATTCATGTGAAAGACAAGACATTGTAATAAATCATTAACACAGCAAAAAAAAACTTGGTCAATCATTTGATAAGGAATATTTGTAAAAATTAAAAGTTTTTCAACGAAGAGAAAAAACAATACATTCGTCTAAAAAGTGGCAAAAATTCATAATTCACATCGGAGAAAAAAATGCGGAAATATAAAACATTAATGGATGTGCTTGTAATGGATGGACACATTAACATTGTTGTGGAACAAGTGGCAAGCTAGCTTCAGATGGTAGTTTTTTTTTTGAAAGAGAGAAACCAATTTTCATTCTATTCTTTTTTTTCGCAAGTATCTTCCAAAATAATCAGAAGCATTTCAGCTAATTTGTTCATTCCATTTCGGACAAACGGACAAAATGTTTCTCTATTCACTATTGACAAGAAAACAATTGAATTGTTTCTCATCTTTTACATCATTCATCATTTGTACCGATGAAAACATAATGATATTAGAAATAATGTTGTTGATGTCATTTTATCTTGAATTTTTTTTAAATCATTTTATCAACTCTGTTGATAATAAAAAAACAATGAAATAGACATAAACAGCTAAATTTAATGATAATTAATGTTTCGTATGAAACAATTGAAAAAATCCGATAATTTAGATTATTTCGGAATTGTTGATTAAATATTGGATTTTTTTTGAAATAATATTGAATGCTGCCATCTTGTAATTGAAATGATTTCAAATATTTAATTTTAACCGGCTGTCGGTTCGGTTAAATGATTTTATTCGAAAAAAAAACTTGAACAGCCTTTTTTATCATTATCGGTGAATAGTCTAAGCATTTAGTGGCCGTCAATGCTACGCCATCAAAGCAACCACAACTCTATAGAAGATCAACAGGTGAGTGAATGAATGCCGATGTATGATGACGATGATCGAATCAAATATCAATCCATGCAAGAAGAGAAAAATATACATTCCCTTTAAAGAAAGAGAACGATAGAACAATAGCGAAATAAGAAAAGTTCACTCTTAAATTGAATGAGATTGTTTGAAGGATCGTGGAAGCTAGTGTTATCATTTAGACTCAAGGTTTCAGTTGGATTGCTACATTGATCCCACACAACAACATCATTATGAACATCGTCAATAATTATACATGAAGCAACAATTCAACAATAACAAACGCATTTCATCATCATATTCGTTAAATGAGTTTTTTTGTGTATGACAAGATCAAGTTATTGTATCAAAATCTGTTTTATTATGAACGTTCCATCATTTTATTTTTAAACAAACAATATATCTGCGCTCTTATTTTATTTTATATAATATGGATCTTCAAAAAAACCGATTCCTGGCAACGATAGTTCTATCTGGTAAAATTAATTTTTTAAGGAAGTAAATGTTTATATTGTCTACCTACCTACCTACCTCAATAAAACTCATCCCAATCAACAACAAAAAAATTGTGTCTGTAATGATATGTATGTCTGTGTATGATGTTTGTTGTGATCTACCGTCGTAGAGATGTGTATCAACATAATCACGATAAAAATAACAAAAGCTTGATGATCATTGCAACAACGAAAGAAACACAACGACCATGATGCCAACACCAACCATATCATTGGCGGCCACTACACATTCGGTGAGCAATAACAATAACACGGCCACCACCAACGCGAACAACAAAAACAACAACAACGAAAAAATCAATCAAGTTATAACGCCAAATAATCATCTTGATTCGATTATAATATCAACTTCAAACGATAATACTAATGGATTTTGTTATCCAAAATCAGTAATGGCCAAATCATCGATTGTATCGAATATTGATCCAACAAATAGTGACCAAATTTCAAATAATGATCATCAATCTCGTTTACGACGACATATGACCGAAGAAATGAATGAAGATTCCATCTATAATGTATATCTAAAAAAGATAACCTATACTTGCAATAATATTTTAAATAAACAACAAAAATTACAAAGTGATAATTTCATCACTCGTTGTGATCAGGTTGATTATTCGTCATCAAAAAATTTAAAAAAAAATGGCAATAACAAAATGAATCATAATCAACAACAAGACGATCAACAGGTAATAATATTATTTTGTTTAATTAAATGATCAAAAGATTTATTTGATGATGATTAAGGTTTTTTTATTAGCCAAAATTGTTTTTCATTTTTTTCTTTTCAACCTGTATATTTTCTTTTTTTACATTGACATTTAAATTCGATATTATTCATGTATATGTCTATGATTATAAATAAATAAATAAATAATCAGATAAATTTTTAGCAGCAACGAAAATATAGATGAATATTTTTAGGGGGAATAAAAAATAATCAATATGAATAGCTATTAATATCATACATCGATTACGATTATCTTTTATTCATCTATTTATCAATTAACAATCAATCTTTTTCTTGTGAATCAAAATGCAAAACATGTCTCAGACGCGCCCAAAAAACAAACTTTTTTTCTCATATTGAATAAATGTGTTCAGTTTCGCTTGTATCCTAAACTTTGTTCATATTTCGATTTTCATCCATCAATTTCAAAACAGTTATTTCATTTTATTTTTAATTTTGGTTGGTTCAGTTATTTGCTGTTTTGTGGTGATGATAATGGTCGATAAGACTAAATATTACATTTATCATGAAAAAAAGAGAAAATAGAAAAATATTCAACAAACAAGAATGTTATTTTTAGCAATATTACTTTTCAAATCGATCCTGTTAATATGAAACAAGTTATGGTGGCACGATTTTTCTTTTTGATCAGGTTTACCTATAATTGAAAAAAATAAACGATCCATATGGATCATATAATCGTTTGAGGGATTCGACTGTGAATGTTTTGCAAGAAACCTATAACCACTAATTATTTGCCAACTTTTTCAAATTATATATAAAACTCATTCGATAACGAGCAATTGAAAAGTTTATTTTAATTGATTGGAAAAAAGTTTTTGACTTGAGAATGATAACATTTAGCAATATAGTAATGGGTTAACAGCTTGTTGGAAGTTTTAAAATGACGACTTCCGTCTGTTCAAATTTTAAAATGGGAAAGTTTTTTTGAAAAATATAATTAGACTTCAGCTTTGATGGCTGTTTAGATTTTTTTTTTGTTTTAATGAAACGTGATTTTTTTCACATAACTCTTAATTTCTATAGAGTTTACAATGGGAAACAAGACAATTACGACAGATCAAAGCTGCCACTATGGAACATTTAGTTCAATTCATTTTACTACAAACTGAATATCAACAGCAACAGCATAATAATTATAATGAATCAAAATCTAGTCAACAGCATCATAATGATCATAGCGATAGTGATGAAGAATCTCAACTAGAATCAAGTGATTTGATGGAAGAAAGAAACAATGTTGCCCATGTAATGCATGTTTTGTTCGCAACTTATCGACAATTTTACTATCCATGGCAATTGTTCACCGAAATTATCCGACAAAAGCCGTTTGTCAGTACCAAACAATTCAACTTCATCCTATTCTATTGGTTAAATAATTATCCAGAAGATTTTTGGACACCATGTCAACCATCAATGGCAAATTCAAATACGAATTACATCGATGATCAAGCCAGTAGCCATAACAATAATGGTAGCCCTGAAAATGGCAATCAATTACTTGACGATCAATCATCATTGTGTAGTGAATACGCATCTTCTTCTTCATTGTCATCGAATCATGCTAGCTACACGACACCAAGTTTATCATTGTCATCCACATCGAACAATGTATCTAACAATTCATCATTATCATCAACATCAATATCATCATCTAGATTCTCGCCATTAACCTTGGCTGATCAATTGATTTCTCTAAGACATATCGATGAAGAAGTAAAAAAACATTGCCTTCATTTGCTTGATATGAAAAAAGAGAATACAACCAATTCATCAACACTCAACTCTCATTCCTCTATACATGTAAGTGTTCATTTTTTGATTCTTCAATTTAAATCCAAAATCGACTCTTAAACTCTCCAGTACGAAATTGTAGCATTAGTTTAAAAATAAAATACCCGTAATAAAAAAAAATCTAATCGTTTTTTATTGTTGTTTTTGTTATAAAAAAGAAATCGGTAAATAAATCCTCATCTATTATTGAATTGGATCCCAAATTCGTAGCACAGCAATTGACCGCCATCGATCTGGTTTGTTGATGCAATCAAATCATGATGAATATGCGTGAGCTAATTTTTTTTATTTTATTTGTTTGGAACAGGAAAATTTTCTAGCATTAAAACCATATACATTATTATCGAATGTAAGATCTAAAACAAGAATCGAAACAATGATTCGTAATTTCAACCTATTATCTCGACATGTGATTATCACCATTTTACAACATTCAACGTAAGTATTTTGCTAATCCAAACTAATTTGCATCATATCGGTAATTTGAATGAATATGATCACTTAGACCCCACCAAGTTACAATACATTGGATAGAGATAGCACATCATTTAAGAAAGATGAGAAATTTTAATTCATTAAAAGTAAGTTTGTTTATTGTTTTATCATGATTGAAATTGTCAATCTATATGAATTTGTTTACAAAGGCCATCATAGCCGGTTTGACTAATGAATCCATATATCGATTGAAAACCACTGTCTGGAATAAATTACCTCGAAATTCAATAACAACTTTTCAAAATATGTCTTCGATTGTCGATGATGTTAATAATCAGACTATGTTGCGTCACACACAATTATTCATTGAGGGCACATCTAAAGTCAGGTTTGTTTGATTCGATTCGAGTTATCATCAGTAAATCACTAATACAATTCATTATTGTCATCCAAAATTCATATCAAAAAAAAAATTCGTTCATTCAGTCTGGAAGATTCATTCGGTACAGTGCCATATCTGGGAACGTTTTTGACCGATATAACCATGATCAACACACGCTATGAAAATTATATTAAAGTAAATTATTCAACCATATAGTTTTTCTGAATTGAGATGAACCTTTCTTTCTTTTATTTTATAGACTGAAAAGGGCAAAAAATTGATCAATTTTGAAAAATGTGCAAAACAATATGAAATTTTGATGCAAATGCAATTGTTACAAAAAAATGCAATCGCCGGTTTACAACAACAACAACAACAAAATTATCAACATCAAATCTATAGTCTAAATCATTATCTATCATTACGATCCCAATCGGTGCCATCCATACCTCGTGTGGCAAGGATTTTTCGAAATTGGTTCCAACTCAACGAATCCGATCTACCCAGTGATCGTGAATGGTAATAGTCTATGTATTTATAATGACATATAAATAACCTTTTGTTTCTTTACCAGCTATCAAATATCCTTAGGAATTGAAAGCCCGTCAACAAAGAATGGCAAAAAATGATCATCATCATCAAAAAAAAACAATAGTTGCTAAGAAAATCACACTTGTCACTAACAGTCTAAGTCATGCATGTTATATCTTTTTTATCATTGTTTTTTATTATTAAACCGTTATTTTTTGAGAAATAAAAAGTTAACTGTAATCATTGAGTTTATCAAAAAAATTCATGTATTGTGGTCGAAATGATGCTTGAGATGGAATGGCGTGACCACCGGCATGTTTGATTATAAATGGACAATGGAAATAATCATTAGCTAATGATTCAGAACGATCGTGATCAACCACTTGATCATTTTCACCTATTATATGTAACGAGGGAATTCGTATCTTTTGACCAGCTAATCTATCAAACATTGCAACATGGCTTGATGTCAGGCTCTTGAATCCAGAACACAAGATGGCAAATTTGAAATCATAAGGAAATTCTGGATTTCATTTGATACATTTAGTTTAGGAATTATGAGTTAGAAAATTTAATTAGTACCATTAAAGTGTTTGAGGATACATATCAAAGCAACCAATGATGCTCCTTGACTGAATCCTAATAAACCATCGAATGGTCCCTACGTTCACAACGAATAATCATTATCATTTATGATCAGAATGATATCGATTAGTAACCAACCATTTCTTGGAAAGTATCGCATATTTTCTTCAATGATTCATCATATCCTTCAACATAATCGGATACATGTTTGGAGCTAAAATATTTGGGGTTTGTACCAGAAAACCACCAACTTAAACAATTTTGTTCATCGTTGGGATTTTGTTCACCCATTGGTATCTGATGTGGTGCATCGATAATAACTTGAGAAAATTGAAATTGAAATCGTGATCAGCAAAAACAACAATTTTCTTCAAAGACTCACCAAACTCGAGATTTTGATTTTTGAGAACTTTACGAAATCCTCCCGATTTAGCCTTGAATGATTGAGTATTTTGCCTGTATCCATGCAAACATAAAATCTTTTCAATAACATAAATCAGAGAGGAAATTATTGGAATAAAATTAGCAAACCGTTACTTTATGACAATTCATATCAGACATAATTATTATGGAATTATTATTTGGTTTGCTGAAAAACAGCGAACAAAATGCTTCACACCTCAGCAATATTGATTGATGCACGTGTTATCATCATGTTCAAAATATACGTACAATATACGATAAGATACAAAAATTTGATTTTTCTACAGCGCGCGTCATTTCATTTGCAAGTACCGTTATTTACTTTAATTCATAACATTAGCCATCCATAATATTAGTCTCTATTGAATTTCTATTTATTTAAAATCGTCCAAAAGTAAACTTTTTATTTGCAGTTTATCGTAACCTGAAGATCAACTGTCAATTTGATGTAAGATAGTACCAGAGTAGAAATACAAGTTTTCAAATTTTTTTTTTGTGATAAAAATCAAATCACTGAATGTGCTTTGATTGTAAACTGTCGTGCTGGAAGTAAAATATTTGATTGTCAAACATAAACATGTACACATATATAGAAAGCTGACAATTCGAAAAAACGAAGCATTCTGATTAAAATTGCTTTATCGATTCGATTTCAAATAAAATTTTTCTTGAAAATTTGTGTCCATTTAATATTAGATTTGTTTGTTGCTAGGAAAATGTTAATCGGTTTTATTGGATCGGGCAAAATAGCTCAAGCTTTGATTAAAGGTTTTATCAGTGCTGGAATATGTCGAGTTGAAAGTATATTGGCAAGCGCTCCCAAAGATGATTATACAAATCATTATAAAACTCGTGTAAGTATGCCAAATCTGAAATTTTAAACCAAATTATTTCGATATTGGTTTTTGCATGGCCAGGACATTGGCTGCCGTACTACATATGAGAACAAAGATGTCTTAAAACATTCGGACATAGTGATTTTAGCTGTGAAACCACCAATTGTACCATACGTTTTGAACGACATTAGTAATCTTGTCACACCAAAGCATTTGATGATTTCGATTGCTGCTGGCATCACATCGAAATCGATCGAAAAATCATTACCCGAACAATCCAAAGTTGTTCGAGTGATGCCAAACACACCAGTATTAATTAAACAAGGAGCAAGTGTATTTGCATTGGGCCGTAATGCACAGAAATCCGATGGTGATGTGGTGAAAAAATTGTTCGAAAGTGTTGGTATCTGTGATCAGGTGCCAGAAAATTTGATTGATGCTTGTACTGCCCTTAGTGGCTCTGGTCCGGCTTACGTAAGTAGTCAAAAGTTGCAGTAGTGTTGTATTGTTCGAATTATCTCTTTTGTCATAGACTTATATGTTTTTGGAGGCTTTGGCTGACGCTGGTGTATTGCAAGGATTGTCTCGTGAACTTTCCTACAACTTAGCTGCTCATACTCTGATTGGGTAATTAATTGATTTTTTACAAAAGAAATTTAATTAACAAATTAAATATTATTTGAAGTGCTGCAAAAATGGTTTTAGAAACCAAAAAACATCCAGCTGGATTAAAGGTAAGTGACTGGTTTATCAAGAATTATTGATAGTGAATTTTCCAAATAAGGATGATGTTTGTTCACCGTCTGGTTGTACGATCAATGCCATGTATCATTTGGAAAAGAATGGTTTCCGATCATTACTTATGGATGCTGTTGGTGTAGCCACAAATGTTGCGCGAAAAGATGAACAATAAATTTGGATGGAAAATTCAATCTATTTTTGACTGCCGAAATGTACTAATTTTTTTGTGGGTCATATTTTGCCAAACTGATAAGATTATCAACAAAATTCATTCATACTCAAAGACAAACAAGCAAACAACAAAAAGTCATTTATTTTAATTAAATCAAAAATATTACATAATAAATATGATCTTGATCTTTTTTGGCGATGAATTTTGATATTTGTGGACATCATCGGAAGAAATTAATGGTTATTTTTTGCAATTCGTCAATTCGTAGTCAAGAAACTCATAAATCTAGAAATTTGTTTACAAAAGATTTTGTCGACTTGTTCCATAAGGAATATTTACAAAAAAAATTAATCAATAATGAACAATGTAAATGTGTTAAAAAATGTATTGATCTTTTAGCAAAAATATTATCCAATTATGAACCATTATCCGATCGTTTTCAATTAATCAATCAAACTATTATGCAATCATCATTGATTGAATCAAAAATATATAGGTTTGTTTCGGTTTATTGTTTATTTATCAATTTGTAATTCGGCTTTGTAATTCTTTCTTTTCACTTTTCTTCTGTTTTGTAATTTTCTTTCTTGACCACCTTGTATCAAAATAGACTTTCAATAGCATGGATTCAAAACAATAATAACAATGATAATAATAATGTTCAACAATGGCCAATTTCAAATGATGATCAATCATCATCGACATCATTGATTAATGAACATAATTTTGTTGTTTGCCCTGGGAAATGTATAAATTCAATGTTTAAATTCACTTGTTTAGGTGGTCATTCAATTAGTAAACATTTTAAATGTTCAAAAGGACAAATATGTTGTGCTTCAAATACGGATATTGAAAAATTGGAATTATTTTTGCTTAATACAAAAATGGTTCAACAACAGCAACAAATTCCACCTCCGCCACCACCACCAATGGTACAACCGAATCCACAATCACCAATTTTACAATCATCATCATCATCATCGAATGATAAACCAATAGCCGTTTCAATTCCATCACCGCCAATGATAAAACCAATAATCAAAACACATCAACCAATTCCAATGTCACAGCCATCATTATCATCAAATAATGAAAATATTCTAGGTTTGTTGATTTTTCTGAGAAAAAAACACTTAATTTGCTTAATATTTTTGTTTTCATTATAGATCTTCCATCACCTCAGCAACAACAACAACAATCAACATCCATACTACATCAATGTGGTAAAAAAGGATCAAAACGTAGTCAACGTGTTGTTGGTGGTAGTGATTCATATCCAGGTGAATGGTGTTGGCAAATAGCATTAGTAAATCAACAAAATAAATATATTTGTGGTGGTGTTTTAATTGGAAAACAATGGGCATTAACAGCAGCACATTGTGTTACAAATTATCTTCGTAAAAATGAACCAATTTTTATTCGTGCAGGGGAATATGATTTAACACGTAATAATCGTTTTGGACAAATGCAAAAAATACAAACAATTTTTGTTCATCATAATCATAATGGACAATCATTGGATAATGGTATATTTGGGATTTTTTTCATAAATGAATTTTTTCAAACAAATTTTTTCCCCTATATATAGATATTGCCCTGATGAAATTATTATCACCAATCGAATTGAATCCAAATACATGTTTAGTTTGTTTACCAACATGGAATACAAATCGTACATCATTGATGCAGGATAAATTATGTACAGTTACTGGTTATGGTTTTCAACATGAATGTAAATGATGTTTTTTTTGAATCCTGAGATTACAGAAATTAACAATTTTTTTTCTTCTGAATTTTAGCTGGACCAATTGCGTTACGTATACGTGAAGCATTAATACCGATTGTCAATGATCAAGATTGTATAATGAAAATAAATTCCGTAACAGAAAAACAATTTCTATTACCAGCAAGTAGTTTTTGTGCTGGTGGTGGCCAAGGTGGTAATGATGCATGTCAAGGTGATGGTGGTTCTGGTTTAGTTTGTAATTGGAATGATGATTATTTTGAATTAACCGGTTTAGTATCATGGGGTTTTGGTTGTGGTCGTAATGGTGTACCTGGGGTTTATGTTAAAGTATTATCATTTTTAGGTTGGATTAATCAAATTGTTAGTACAAATCCTTGAATAAAAAACCAAACAAAACACACATAACAAACCCACCATTGATTCATTTGTAAAATTAACATTTTATTTCATTAATTAACCCTTTACTTTCTTTTATAATTTTAAAGAAAAAAAAAATATAAATATTTGATTTGGAAAAATAAACTTATGATATTTTGGAAAATTTGTAATTTTCGTTTGATTTCTGTCAATCCAAACAATTCCGGGAATCAATCCTGAATGGCTGATGATTTTTCATCCAGAATTGCTGTTGATAATAAATATTGTTGTTGTCGACTATGATGATGATTACAATGATGATGCCAATACCATAGAAAAATATACAGGAATATAGATAAATTTGTAATAATCAATATGGAAAGAAATATTAATGTATCGAGGAAATTATTATCATTGCCATCATTATTATTATCAAACCAAACAAATGGATCATTCGAAATTTGTATAATGATAAACATTAATGTCATTAATATGTATAATGAATACATTATTGTTAGCGTTATACGATCCAAAATCAAACCAATTATTCCGATTATTGATATTATTGATGTAAAAATTATAAATATTAT
>ERZ500997.491-NODE-491-length-11171-cov-6.787603_pt1 | contig 11171 bp, 10 predicted proteins | sample MGYA00248826_ERZ500997 | MGnify/ENA primary metagenome ERZ500997 (study PRJEB25958, sample SAMN03398524) | human skin metagenome | study: EMG produced TPA metagenomics assembly of the Human Skin Microbiome Metagenome (human skin metagenome) data set.
CTGATGATATTATTATTATCATTCACCATTTGATCATGATCTAATTCATTCGAATGATAACCATTTAGATGGGCATTCAATTTTTCACCATTCATATCATAGGTTTGTTTAACCAAAGTTTGTTGTGATTGTTGTTTAGCATTTGGATCAGTTAATTTTTGTTGATCTGCTTTTGCTGCTGCAAAAAAAATAAAATGAAATGAGAAAAATCAAAGTGAAACATTCAATACACGTACCTTTTGAGACAGGTTCATCACCATTATCATCATCTTCATCAGCATCCAGACCATATTTACTGAAATGTTTAACATGAAAAACCCATGATCCAGTATCAGGACGATATTCTTTAAATGTTGCACCTAATTTTATTGTAACTTTTTCTAAACGTTCCGGATATTTCATTGAACGTAAACGTTCAGGATCTTGAATAAATTCTCTTGTAGTTTTATCAATTGGCCAAACTTGATCTAATGTTATTTGTGCTGGACGATTTAATCCTTCACCTTCAGGTGGTTTCAAATCATCATCTGGATAAACAATAACTTCTTTTCGTCGAATATGAACAATTTCATCCAAATTAATTCCTTTAATATTTAATGGTCCAGGCCAATAAATTGAACCATAATCTAATCGGCCAACTGTAAATGATTCAACCACACAACTATCATCATCTGAATTATAATATTGATCACATTCATCTAATGATGGAATTGTATAATAATCAGTACGTGTTAGAATAACACCACATTTTGGTATAACATAATTGGCCATCGATGATTTTTGATTGATTGGTGATCTTTCATCGCCACCCATCATCATTGTTGTCGATGAAAAATTTAATCGTCGATAAAGATTTGAAAATGAATTTTCCGGCGATGATATTGATGAATTATCTAGACTTTTTCTTGTTGTATTATGATGATTTTCTTTAGTGGAAGATGAAGAAGCAGCAATCGTTTGTTTCCCATTCAATAGATCAATAGTTGTATTATTGATTGGTGATATATCTTTATCATTGAAAGCTACTATTGTTGATGATGAAGAATTTCGTGGTGATTGATTTTTTTCTTGATCAAAAGATGAATCGGATACATTATTATTATTATTTTGAGATGATTGTGGTTGTTTGGTCAATGTTGAAGTTTTAAAAATTGTTGCCGAATATTGTTGGTTATTAGTAGTATTATTCGAGCCTGTTGAAGATGATTTATTCAAAACCAATTTCTTAATATTTTGCCGTGGTTTAAAAATATCTGATGCAGTTTTTAAATTATCTGGACTTTCATCATCAAGTCCATCAAACAGCAATGTTGTTGGTTTGCCCGATACTGGAATACGTTGAATTTTATTCACTTCATTCGATGATTTTGCATTCAATTTATATTGATTTAATGTTTTCGGATCGGTTGTAAATTTTGTTTTCGAATTACTAGCGAATGAATTATCCGATAAAATTGGTGGTAATGTACCGTATGGCATTGTTTTTAAACGTGTCATTATTTGTTCTTGATTGATTGAACATTGAGCATTTGAATTATTATTACCAACATTATTGCCTGTTGTCGCAGTTCCAAAATTATTCATTTGTTGCATACCGGAAGATTGATTCAGTGGATTACCGAAAAAACTTCCAGTTGTCGTTGAAAGGCCACCGCCACCAAGATTCTGTCCAAATGTATTGGTCGTGAGACCACCACCTGTACCAGAACCAAATGCAAATGCTGAACCAGTTGATGTTGTTCCACCACCCATATTAAAACCAGTATTTGTATTACTACCAAATGGTTGAGTACCAGTTTGACCAACATTACCAAATGAACTGAAATTACTTGTTCCACCAAGTGTATTCGAACCGAATAATGATCCGGAACTAGTACCAGTACCAAAAGCATTAACAGCCGTAGATCCAGTATTACCAAACAATGAAGTTGTATTCGATGTTGGATTAAATGTTGAAGTTTGATTCAATGATGTTTGTGTGGCTGGAAATGAAAATGCGCCCGTTTTACCTAATGTTGATTGATTTGAATTAAATAATGATGGTTGTGAAACGCTTGAACCAAAAATTCCACCACCAGTTTGACCTGTAGTGGTATTTGTAGCACCAAAAAGACTAGTGCCAGTTTGTTGTTGTTGGGGTTGTGTTTGACCAAATGGCTGTAAACTACTATTACCAAACATTGGTTTGTTTGCTGATAAAGTATTTTGACCACCAAAAATCGAACTAGTTGTACCAGTATTACCAAACAATGATGATGATTGTTGATTTGCGCCTAATGTTGTATTAGTTTGACCAAATGAAAATGGTTGAGTTGTTGTCGAACCACCAGGCTGTTGTTGTCCGAAAAAACTTAACGAAGATTTATTATCATTAGTTTGACCAAAAGCAGGTTGTGTTGTATTTTGACCAAATAATCCAGTTGTACCGCCGGTTGATAAACCAGAATTAAATATTGATGTTGTCGATGCTGTAGTTGGCGCAATTGAACCAAATGGTTTTTGTTGATTACCAAATAAACCACCACTACCAGTTGATGTTTGTCCAAATGCATTTGGTTGTGAACTAACTAAACCTCCGGTACCAAATGCAGAAGTTCCAGTTGGATTACCAATTCCAGATGATCCAAATAATCCAGTTGTTTGCTGTTGCTGTTGTTGTGGTCCTTTACGACCAACTAAATAATCTTCTAAACGTAATTCTTCCAATGATTTTGTTTCATATTCACGCATACAAGTAATACATTGTAAACGTATATTAATACTTGTACTTTGTGTTTGACCATTTTTAACCATAGTATCTGTTGATGTTTGTGGTTGGAATTTAATTGTAGTACCTGTTGCTGCTGCTGTCATTGTTCCACCTAATCCGGTATTTTGACCGAATGTAGTTGTCGTTCCAAAACGATTAGCATTGGCAAATAATGAATTTTGTGTTTGGCCAGTTTGTTGATTAGTTGATGCTGTATTGCCGAATAAAGATGTTCCACCACCAAAAGCTGATTGTGTACCAAATGTATTCGTTTGTTGTTGTTGCGGTTGTTGACCACCAAACAATGTACCAGCATTTGGCTGTTGTAAACCAGTATTACCGAATAATTGTGTTTGTTGTTGTTGTTGACCAGTTTGTCCAAATAATGTTGATTGTGGTTGACCAGTATTACCAATACTGCCAAACGGTGTAACCGTTGTATTGAATGCTAAAAATCAGAAGGAAAAAAAATTTTTTTTTAATAATTTTCAATCAATCGATAATGAGTATGATTTACCTGAAGGTTGACCGAATGTACCTGTAGAAGTACTTTGGCCAAACATTTTTGTTTTTTTGATTCGTATCAATCAATCAAAATGGAATGAAAATGAAATGAATATAAAAAGAGTAGAAATCACGGTGACGATCAAATAATAAAAAAATCAAAAAGTTTGATGCAACAACAATAAAATTATAATAGGAATAGATCACTATTCGAACCAAAAGTCAAAACAGAAATGAATCCAAAATTTATCAACAACAATAATAATATCGTTGTTGATGGTTGTAAATGAAAATATTGGCATGTGAAAAATTTTTCTTCTTTCATCCAAAAAACACCCTGAACATTCGCAAACACACACAGCAAAAATGCGTTGTAAACAATACAATGCTCAAAATAATGAAATTTTCGCTAGAGGGCATTCGATTCAACATGGTTATTTGTTTTTTCACGGAAAGTTTTTTTTCGCTTTCCAGATATTCGATTCCGAAAAACTTTTTTTTTTATTACCAAAAATTACCGATTTTTTTCTTGATTCAAAAAAATTACAACATAATATATTTAATGAAAATCCATTATTAATGGTGGAAGAATTTTTCCACGACATTCACCAAATCCGATACGATATCCATCACCTTGACAATAACCTTCAATTATAATTGAATCATTATCTTGTAAAAATGAACGTGTTATAACACCATCAGTACCAAGATTTAATGGTTTATTTCCTTTCCATGATAATTCTAACATTGAACCATATGAATCTGGTGTTGGACCACTTATAGTACCGGTTGCTAAAAGATCACCCGATCGAATCTAAGAATAAAAATAACCGAAATGAACAACATGATAAAATAATCGATCAACATACATTACAACCAGTAATCGAATGATGAGCCAATTGTTGTTTAATAGTCCAATAAAGATGACGATAATTTGATTTACAAATTAGATTTCGATCCATACCATCAGGTTTAAGAAAAACATTCAAATTAATATCGAAATTATAATCATCAGAATGATGAAGATAATCAAATGGTTTAGGATTTTGTTGAGTATTAGCAACACGAAATGGTTGCAGTGCTTCCATTGTCACAACCCAAGCGCTTATCGATGTACCCAATGATTTTGCCAAAAATGGTCCCAATGGAACATATTCCCATTTTTGTATATCACGTGCACTCCAATCGTTCATTAAAACCATTCCGAAAATACGATCTTCAGTTTTTTCAATTGGTATTGGTTTTCCAAGAGGATTTTCCGGGCCACCAATCAAAAAAGCCATTTCCAATTCAAAATCCATCAAACGACATGGACCAAATTTCGGTGGTTCATCATCGGCCGGTCTTGTTTGACCATTTGGTCGTCGAATTGGTGTACCCGAAATAACTACTGATGATGCACGACCATGATAACCAACAGGCATATAACGCCAATTTGGTAGTAAAGCATTTTTTGGATCACGAAACATACAACCAACATTTGTGGCATGTTCTAATGATGAATAAAAATCCGTATAATCACCAATTTTTGCTGGAAGATGCATTGTGGCCATTGATTGTGGAATAAATGCTAATTTACGAAGTTCACTATCATCACGTAAAGTTGGTGTATTTTTATCCAATAAATTCAATAATGTTTTTCTTGCTTCATGCCATGCATTAGGGCCTAATTCCAAAAATTTATTCAATGTCGGTTCTTGAAATACTTTGGCTGCAACATTTTTAAGATGTTCACCTTGAAATAGATGAACAATTTTACTTAGATCCAAAATTTGATCACCAATTGCAACACCAATTCGATGTTTAGGCTGTTAAGACAAAAAAAAAAATGGAAAATTAATTAAATCAAAAATCGAATGATAATCCTCACATCAGATTCAGTGGAAAATACTCCATAAGGTAGATTTTGTATCGGAAATTGATGATTGGCTGGAACTTCGATAAAAGACATGATTGATTCAAATGAAAGTTTGAAAATGATTAAATCAACGAAAAAAGAAATGATAAAAAAGGATGTTTTAAAAAAAATCAGTGATGTTGTTGAGCAAATTCAAAAACGAAAAAAAAATGTTTCTTTTTTTCTTCATTCATTTTGAAAGAAAAGAAAAAATATGATATGCGTCCAAGGACATCAGATATGAATGTAGCAAACGACGAAGAGACTGCTTTCTTTCAGCAAAAAAACTGGTTTCAATTTGAATTTGATGGAATCTAACCGCATCTTCAAACAGAAAAACAGTATTTGATAATAATTATTCAGGGGATGCCCATTTCTTTGTTTTCAAGGATAAATTCCTTTTTGGAATTAATGAAAAACAAAATTTTTCAAGAAAAAAATCAAGATTTGTTATCGAATATTTTCGAACATTTTTTATTCGAAATGATCAATTTTCTATTTAAACACAAAACGTATCATTGATGTATGATTTGCCCAAATAGCCACCCAAACACACACACACACACATGCATATGTTGCATCAAGTTGCATTACGTGTATTCGATTTGAACCAAAAAGAAAAATATTTTGGGTAAAAAAAATGTTGGTACCCGATTCCCCAGCAATAAGATTGTATTGATTTAATTCTTGTTTTTTTTCATTGAAACAACCAAAACAGGGAACAACAAGAACAGCAACAAGGTGAACAAAAATTATCGAAAAATGCATTGAAAAAAGCGAAAAAAGATGCCGAAAAAGCTGCGAAAAAAGCCGAAGCAGCACAAAAACGTGCCGAAACACAACAACAACAACAATCAGATGCTAATGTTGAAGATTATGCAAAAGATAATTATGGTCAATCGCCAATGATACGGTCGACGGAAAAAAATTTGGATCGTAAATTTATCAATGTTGATATGATTGATGAATCGCTAGCTGATCAAACAATATGGATTCGTGGACGTCTTCATACTAGTCGTGCTGTTGGTAAACAATGTTTTTTTATTATTCGTCAACAACAATCAACATTACAATGTTTATTATCGGTTAATGAACATTCAAGTAAACAGATGGTTAAATTTGTTGGATCGATTACAAAAGAATCAATAATTGATGTTTTTGGTTTGATTAAAATATCACCAACAAAAATTGAAAGTTGTTCACAACAAATGGTTGAATGTTCAGTACAGAAAATCTTTGTTGTTAGTGCTGCTGAACCAATGTTGCCATTATTAATTGATGATGCATCACGTCCTGAACATGAATTAGTTGATGGCTTGTCGACTGTCAATCAGGATGTTCGCTTGGATAATCGTGTATTGGATCTTCGTACCGCAACAAATCAAGCAATATTTAAACTTGAAGCCGGTGTTGTTCATATTTATCGTCGTTCATTGGAAAAACGTGGTTTTGTTGAAATTCATACACCGAAAATTATATCGGCTGCAAGTGAAGGTGGTGCAAATGTATTTGAAGTTAGTTATTTTAAAGGTTCTGCATATTTGGCACAATCACCACAATTTTATAAACAAATGGCTATCGCTGCTGATTTTGATCGTGTATTCACTATTGGTTCTGTATTTCGTGCTGAAGATTCAAATACACATCGTCATCTTTGTGAATTTGTTGGTTTGGATTTTGAAATGGCATTCAAATATCATTATCATGAAGTTTTGGATATGATTGGTGAATTATTTGTCGAACTGTTTAAAGGATTACAACAAGAATATCAGAAAGAAATTCAAACAATAAATCGACAATTTCCATGTGAACCATTTAAATTTCTTGAACCATCATTACGTATTAATTTTGCTGAAGGTGTTCGTCTTTTACGTGAAAATGGTATCGAAATGAGCGATGAAGAAGATCTTAGTACTGCCAATGAAAAATTATTGGGCAAAATTATTCGTGAAAAATATGATACTGATTTTTATATTTTGGATAAATTTCCATTAGCTATTCGTCCATTTTATACGATGCCTGATCCGGATAATTCGGTAATTTTTTTGATTCCAAATAACCCTTTCTATTCCTTTTTTTAATCCTTTAACCCTTTAATCATAGAAATATTCCAATTCTTATGATTTATTTATGAGAGGTGAAGAAATTATGTCCGGTGCACAACGTATACATGATTCGGAATTTCTGCTTGAACGCATCAAACATCATGGAATTGGTAAGTATCGTTTGTTATTCGTAAAGTTAATTGAAAAATTGATTTGATTTGATTCAATTTAGATCCAAACAAAATGAAATCCTATATTGATTCATTTCGTTATGGTGCACCACCACATGCAGGTGGTGGTATTGGTCTGGAACGTGTTACAATGTTATTTTTAGGTTTGAATAATATTCGTAAAACATCATTGTTTCCACGTGATCCGAAACGTGTTTCGCCTTGAAGGAAGAAAAAGCTGAAGAAAAGGAAAAAAATCCATGAGCAGCATCAAACATTTGAAAAATTGATTTGATTTTTGATTTTTTTTTTCATACAAAATCAATTGATAAATAAAAATTGATAATTTTGATAACGATGTTTAAGTTCATTTCGAGTCATGTTTTTGTTTTTTGTTTTGGTCTAATTCAGTGTTAATTAAAAACAAAATATTTTGATGATGATTGCAATGATGGAAATTTTATCATCATCTTTTTTGATTATGATGACCATCATTATAATGATGCAACAATCATCATCATTAATCGAATGTTATACATTTGAATGTCAATCATTATCATCATCGTCGTCGTCACAAGATTCCCAGGAAAACAATAACATTGATGATAATTATCATCAACAACAACAATCAACATTATCATCATGTCAATTGTTTTGTCCAAATATTCAATTTAAAGGTCCTTGTCGATGTTCAGTGCTTGGATCATCACCATCAACATTGATGAAATCAGATGATCAACAACAACAACAACAAAATATTGATATACGTTTGGAATGTCGACAAACAAATGCAAGTATTTTAATGACTGATATTGAAAATTTACAACGTTGTTCACGAAATTCAACAATTATAAATCTAATGGAACTATCGGTTAAAGATTCAAATCTAACACATCTTTATAATCTACCAAGCGGGCTGTATAATGTACAGAAAATGTTTCTTGATAATACTGGTATTGATTTGGAAACATTACGTGAAAGTCATGAATTACTTAAATCACTTCGTGTTTTACGTATTAGTAATGAAAATTATACTGAAATTCAACGAAATCTTTTTAATGGAATGGAAGAGCTAAAAGAATTATCATTTAATCAACTTGGTATGGCTTATATTAATGTTGAAGCATTTGTATCATTACAAGATTCATTAACCTTATTGGAATTACGTTCGAATAAAATTCGTACAGTACCAACTGCTGTACAAAGTTTATCACATTTAGAATGTTTAGACCTGAGTGATAATGATATTAAATCAGTTACAGATGGTAATACTGGGATATTTAGCTCAGGGTTAAGACGTTTAAAACGTTTAGGAATTAATAGTAAGTTGTCATTGGAAAAACCCTTATCTTTTTTATTAATTTTTCCAATTTAACACTTCCACAGCAATGAATTGTTCATGTGAATTTGGCCAAAGTAAATTTGCAACATGGTTACGAACACATGGTATTAAAGGTGTTCGGTGTTCGATGCCCGAAAGATTTCGTGGTAAAGATGTTTCGAATACAGCTATCGATGAATTTTGTGAATCATGGCCAAGTAATTCTTGCTATAGCAGTGTTTTCAAATTCAATTTCTGTTCGACAATAATTATTCTAATTTTGATTACATTAACATTGTTTGATTGGTGAATAAAAATGAAAACTTTGAATTTGATTTCGGAGAAATTTTCTTTTTTAAAGTTTTTTGCTAAATTAATTGATTGATTGAAATGGTGATTGTAAAAATAAAACGACCAAAAGCAATTTTATTTGATATATCTGGAACTGTTGCACGTGAATCATTTGTTGAAAAAATTCTACAACCATATTTTAAAATTGCTTTCCAGGTTTATATGGATAATTCATGGCTAAAAGATGAATGGCAAGATTGTTTAAGGAAATTGGCTGCAACTGCTGAACGTGATATGCAAGCACCAAAAATTGATTTAACAAAAGAAAAATCCGAAGTAATCAAAGAAGCAATAAAATATATTGAATATTGTGTGGAAAATAATCATGAACCAAAAGCATTTGTTTTATTTCGATTTCTAGTTTGGTTTGATGGTTATGATCGAAACAAAATCAAAACACCGGTTTATTCTGATGTAGCCGTAACGATGCAAAAATGGAAAAATAGCCAGAATATTCGTCTTTATGTATTATCGAATGGTTGGAAAGAGGCAAGTAAAAAATTCATGTCCGATACATCACACGGTGATTTGAATCTAATTATTGATCAACATTTTGATAATTCAATGGGTTCGTTAGAAAATCCAGAAACATTTGCAAAAGTTGCTGATGCAATACAGGAAAAACCTAGTGATGATTTATTATTTCTAACAAAATCACCATTGGAAGGTAAAGCAGCACAAATGGCTGGTTTTAATGTTGTTCTCGTATTAACTCGAACACGTAGTGTTGATGAAGCAATGGAAATTTGTCAAGATATACCTATTGCTAGATCATTTACTGATATTGAATTTTTGTGAGCAAAACTCACATATGACAAAATCAAATGATAATTTTTTTTATATTTAAAAAAATAAACCAACCAAACAAACCAAAAAGAAAACATTCTTCCACATAAATTCTTTCTGTCTGAGGTTTTTGGTTTTTCTCCTTCAACCAAAAATGATTGATGATCACCAATAAAAAATAGTCTGGGTCGTTTTTTGAAACAAACAAAAAGATTTATCAAATTATGAATTGAAACGGAAGAAATAAAAATCACAGAATAAAATAGAATCATAGAATATAGAATCATCACACAGGGCCATTTCAATACAATGACCTTTGAATGAATGAATTGTGTGTATGATTGTAATGGCAATAGGAATCTATATAGAGAATGAATGAAAAAAAGTTTTGCTATTGCCTGGTTGAAGATATCATTTTGTTTTTTTATTTTGGTAAGGAAAGATTATTAATTGAATGTGGATAAGAAAGAGTTATTAATTAATAAAAAAAATGGGTGATATGACTTTATTTAATAAATAAAACGATGATGGTTGTCAACCATATAGAGATAAAGATATCTAAAAAAAAGTATAAAGTTAAGCTAATCACTGATGATGAGATTCATCATCATTTTGCCTTAAAAACTTTTTTCGAGAATCAATATTTTTTTTTGGGAGAAGCGAAATGTTTGTTGTTTGAAAATTGTTATTTTCTAACAACGACAAGAATATTGCTTGCTGGCTTGTCATGTAAAAAATGTGATGGAGCAAACAACAATATCATAGAATAGAGACTTTTCAAGTATAGAAAAACCAAAATGAAAAACCAAGCCATTTTTCATCGATCAAAATGAAAAAGAAATATTACCGATGTCTGTGTTACGAACAAACAAACAGAAAAAAAACGATCCCAAAAAAATGCTTGGATTCAGATTTCAAAAAGTCGGGAATGTTTGAAAGCATCATCTTTTTCATTTTGTTTTGTTTTGTTGAAAAAAAAATCAAATTTTGATTGGCGCGACAAAAACAAAAACAAATTCGGTCTTTTTCTTTCAACTTTTTTGTCGGGTTTTGTTTTAAAAAAAACTTTTCGATTTCAATCTTTTTTTTCTCTATTTTCAACAACAAAATAGAAACTTTTCATATTTGAAAAAAGAGATGAAAGGATTAAATTTCATAAAGTTTTTTTCAATTCATTACGAAAGAAAAAAAATGATCCATCAGATTTTTATATTCCGAGGAATTTGGAAACATCTCGATTGAAAATTTTCAAAAAAAATTCAAAAATTGTTTTCAACTATGACTACGAATCATCAACCTAACCTCACTGAACTATGAATCACAGGCATAGTCATAGTCATCAACCTAA
>ERZ500997.492-NODE-492-length-11168-cov-8.853145_pt1 | contig 11168 bp, 9 predicted proteins | sample MGYA00248826_ERZ500997 | MGnify/ENA primary metagenome ERZ500997 (study PRJEB25958, sample SAMN03398524) | human skin metagenome | study: EMG produced TPA metagenomics assembly of the Human Skin Microbiome Metagenome (human skin metagenome) data set.
TTATTTTTTCAAAAAAATAATCTTAAATAATAATAGCAAATTGCTAGATGTTTTTAGATTGAAAATTTTTAAAAGTAGTGTTCATTTGTGTAATTTTGATAATAATTTACATAGTACAAGAATAAAGAATTATGAATTATATAGTTAAAAACCAAAGATGATGATGGGCACAATGAGAATGGAGGGATGATAAAAGAAATAAGTGATAGTGGAAATGAGACCAAATTGACATATGGAAACAAGTGGGGTGAATGGTTGATGTTGAAGGAAATCAAAGGAAAATTCTAAATTTTTGATGTCATCAATAGAATATACGAAATGATGATTATTATTTTGCGGCCGTAGTTAGATTACTAAATGCTGGTCCTTGATTAGCCAAATCCATATGGTTATTGACGACGAACGGTTGCGGCTGTGTGGTCAATCGAGACAGAATCCCTAAAATAATAAGTAAAATGACTCATTAGATTGGAAAGAAAGAATATGTGGAAAGAAATTACCTCGTTCAGATAACTGCAATCGTTGCGAAACGGAAGGAATTCGAACCAATGCATTTGGTAATCGGCTAGCATCGGATTTCATGTCCGTAAGCAATTCTTCCAATTGGTTCAATACTTTATGCATGATAGCGTTCACTGGTTTTTGGCTACAATCTTTTACAAAATCTTTATGCGATTCAACATAACTATCCAATTCGGCAAAACGAGTATTCAATGCCATGACAGGATGGTTGATATCTTGAGTTAAATTCAGATATGCGGCACGACGTAATTGTTCTTCAATGACCAATGCTTGTTCAAGCAATTTAAACCGCCGTGCTAAGAACTTGTTTTTGATTTCCAAAAAGTTACCTTTGCCTGCATCCATTTTGAAAGGCTATATAACGAAGAATTGAAACATTATCACAAAACTATAAAATAGAAAAAATCTTACCTCATTTATGATAGCAAAGGCTGGGTCATTTTGTATATCTTGCCATCGGCCATATCCATGTTTAATGATGCCGGTAAGTAGCCAGTAATCATGTCGACGATGCCAGATTTCATATTCACGACCGGATGAAGCTTTTTCCTCGTTTGTCCATAAAGAATGAAGTTCGGTGAAACCACCGTCAGCAATGTTGAACATGAATCTCGGCACTTCATTATCTTTACCATCTTTTTTCGATGATTTTATATCAGCTTGATTTTGTGGCTTAATACCACTGGATAAATCAGTCGGGATATTCTCCTTATCTTTTTCTTTATCACTGTTACCATTTTTGTTCATCGTATCGGATTCGTTTTCAACTTCTGTTTTTTCTTCAGTCAATTTTTCATCTTTAACATCATGATCATCGACAACTTCATCTTTGATTTCTTTCGACTTTGTCTTTTCCGATTGATTTTCTAATAAATCTTCGAATTTACCATTCGTCTGTGATTGCGGATGATCATCAGAATTGTTGCTTGGAGGTGGCGGAGGCATCATCATTTCTGGTAATTCCATTGAAATGAATCCATTGATATGTTCAAATTCTTGGACTTTTTTACGAATTAACGACATGACGCCGATACGAGTGAGTACATGTTGCCTAGAGATACCTTCCCGAGGAACACCGTCGGCAAATGTTTCGGCATTGTCTGGACCGGGTTCACATAGATGTCGCATAAACAATGAAACATATGCCCAAAAATTCTTCTCTGATTTACCACGAAGATCACGGACAAGCCATTGAGAATTGAATGCATCTTGTGGTGGCATTCCATATCGCATTATAGCATTCAGGAATGCTTTTCGTTGTCTAGCATTAAATCCCAAGACCTGAAATAAATTGCACAATTAATTGTCAGTGACTACCTTTAAAACTTTGCGAAACAGTTTGTCGAGCATTCGTTTTCTAAACATCACAAATTTTTATGTAGCGGCAAAGTTTTTCGAAGGATAAAACATTGAAAGAATCAAAGGTCAAGAAAATCCTTGAAATGTCAATCCTGAAAAAAGTGCCGCAACAAGATCAAAAAAGAAAAAAATACGTACTTCGATATTGCCACCAACCCTGGCCAACAATGGCGGTAATGGACGATCTTTATCATTACGATCACGATATTTACGGCGCATAAATTTCTCCTCTCTGTTTTCATCATATTCATCATCTTCATCTTGATCTAGAAAAAATGTAAAAAAATCAATACGAAATTATTTGGTGAATAAGAAAAAACATACCGGAAGGAACAGAAAAATCGGAATTGTAATCGGAAACATTTTCCTGCCAATTTTGATCTTCTTGAGAACCACCCATGGCATCATTATAGTTGACTTGTTTACGGAGCCGTTTGCCTTTGCCCAATGTTCGAGCCAGGTCTTCTTGTTGTTGTTCGTAATGATGGCGAAGAAGTTTTTCCCAATAGGCTGGATCAGCACTTTCAACATCTTGCTTGAGAATTTCAGTTTCCGGCTCCTCATCTTCTGCATCTTTTGTGACATATGATGCCACTTTAAATGAACTCAGATATTCATTGGCCCATAGTTCTTTCTGCTCGATTCCTTCTTTAGTTCGATCAAGCAATTCTTCGATAGCTTTATCATCATAATGAATTGTACTATCTTCGGCATTTTCTTCATCTTTGAATAAATCTTCAGTGCCGAACCTAAGAATATCATCGAGCTCTTGCTTGGACATAGCAGCGCTACGACTACCCATACCAGGCCTAACGACCAAATGTGTCAACATCATTTTCTTTTTAGCCACTTGTGTAATACGTTCTTCGACTGATGCACGAGTGACAAACCGATAGATCATCACTTTGTTTGATTGGCCAATACGATGAGCACGGCTAAATGCTTGGATATCATTATGTGGATTCCAATCCGAATCATAAATAACGACAGTATCGGCCGTAGCCAAATTGATGCCAAGACCACCAGCACGGGTAGACAAAAGGAAACAAAATTGTTGAGCTCCCGGTGCGTTGAAACGATCAATGGCCTCTTGTCGAAGCGAACCAGTGATACCGCCATCAATGCGTTCATATTTATAGCCTTCGCCTTCGAGAAAATCTTCTAGAATATCCAACATTTTAGTCATTTGCGAGAAAATCAAAACTCGGTGGCCTTGATCATATAATTTACGAAGCATTTTTTGTAATAAGATAAGTTTCCCACATGCTTTGGTCAAGGCATTTATTTCATAAAGGCCATTTGGTAATTTGGGTGCTTCCACAGCAGCACCAGGAAACAAGTAGGGATGATTGCAGCATTTTTTCAAATCCATCATTATATTTACGAGAGAAACCTGATGTCCACTACCTTTGGCATTAAGAGCTTCAAAATTTCTCGTAAGAATATATTTGTAATATTTTTTTTGCATGGATGCTAAATCAACACGGACGATAAATTCACTTTTAGCGGGTATGCCTTTAAGGACATCGGCTTTCAAACGACGAAGAAGATGAGGCCCGAGTAGATCATGTAACTTTTTCACTTGATCTTCTTTAGAAAGATCGGCAAATTCATTGAGAAATCCTTGCATGTCACTAAGAAATTTTTCAAAGAAAAAAAGGTCAAAATCTATTTAATCAAAAAATAATGTGAAACTTACTTGAAATTTTCAGAACTTAAAAAGTTCAAAAGATGAAACAATTCTTCTAAATTATTCTGTAATGGTGTACCAGTTAGCAAAAGTTTGTAATTAATTTTGTACGTATTCAATACACGAAAATATTTTGATTGATTATTCTTCAGACGATGCGCCTCATCCACGACCAATATTTGCCATTCAATCGAGCTCAATGTAGCTGCATCGATACAATTCAATTCATAGGATGTGAGCAATACATGAAATTTAATAGGAATATCTTTACGCATTCGAGATGCTTTCGATCCACTACGTACGGCACCATCTTCAAAGCTGAGTTCATGTTCACGGATCACAGCTCGGCTATCTTTATCTCCGATGTATGTGACAACATAGAAATCAGGTGCCCATACTTCGAATTCACGTTCCCAATTGATTATAGTCGATAATGGTGCCGATACAAGAAACGGTCCACGACAATGACCTTCTTTGTACAGTGAATATAGAAATACGATTGTTTGGATGGTTTTGCCAAGACCCATTTCATCGGCCAAAATCGTATCAGTGTGATGAGACCATGAATATCGTAACCAATTGATACCTTCAAGCTGATATGGATGAAGTTCCATTCCAGTATGATCAATATATTCAGGTTGTCGTTCATATTTCTTTTTTGGATCAACAATAGGTTTTTCAGGAGGTGGACTATAGCGTCGAGGTTGCAGTTGTTGGCCATCACCCGTTTCTTCTTTTGAACTTTCACTTCGCTTTTTACTACGACCACGAAGTTTTTGATTTTTGGATTTACCAGCAGTTATTTCTGCTACTTGTCTTAAATCCCAATAATCATCAATAGCTTTTTTCATGTCTGGAATTTGAAATTCTATTGATTCTTCAAATTCCCACGAACTTTGATCATAGGGTAGATCACGCCATTTCACCAGATACATATAACGGCCATCACGTAAAACTTTGTGATTAATAATTCGATGTATGTTGAGCCAATCTGGTCGTATACCGTATCGATAAAATCGTTCTTCAAGATTGACATCACTTCGATCATTGCGGCGAAGTTTTTTTCGTTTCATACCAGTCGCTGCAGTAATTTCTTCGGGTGGTTTGCCATTATTAATGGTTTCACTAATTTCTTCTCTGATTGATAAGGGTTCGCCATAACTTGATCCATCATCTAATGGGGGTGGCTCATCCATATCATTTTTACGACAATAGTTTCGATATAAAGATGAATGAAAAACTTCAAGTTGAAGTTCACTAATCCAACTACAATGCCAATAACTCATATCATGCCATTTAACAAAAAATTCTCGTTCTTTTTGCAATTTTTGTGAAGTCATCGAGGGTGCTGGTGGTGGTGGCGGATCTTTAGAAGTTGATGGTGTTGGCTCTGGTTCAGCCTTTATCGATAAATGCTCTTCCTGTTTTTGCTCTACTGTTTCGGATGTTTCATTGTCAGTTTTAGTTTCAATCATTTTTGTTCGTTGTTTCTTTGGCTTTTCCACCCAACGCCAATGAAGAATTTTAGCCACCTTTCCTTTTAATGGTTCGACAGAACAACGTGGACAACGCCATTCTCCATCTGGTACATCTTCTAACGGTGGGCTCAGGCAATATGTATGATAGGCTAATGGACATGCATCACAACAAAGTAATTCCCCACCATCTTTACAAATGCGACAGAATTCCATATGATGATCATTGGTTGTTTGTTCGAGGGATTCATCGTTTTCCTGATCTTGAATACCTTCCCCTTCACAATGTGGACAACTCCATTTTCCTTCCGGTGCTTCTTCTAATTCAGGCTCCAAACAGACTAAATGATAGGCTCGTGGGCAGGTATCACAAAGAATGATTTCGCCGCCTTGTTGACAAACTTCACAATAATCTTGGTGATCAGTTTCATATCCATTTTCTTCCGAATCATGACCTGGAAAACTATCGGTTGTTTTTGTCTTTTTACGTTTTTTCATCTTTTTCTTTGATTTTTTCCTATCTTTTGCTGATGGTGATGGCATTTGAGCTTCTTCTAAAGCGGCCTCAAATTCTTCATCACTTTTATTCATTTCACCAGGACTATCTTCTTCTTCTTCCGAACTGTTTGCACGTTTTCGTTTACTAATATTACTAAGCTTTATTTTAATCGAAGGTACTAAACCTTTGCCAGATTTTGATTTTCGACATTTGCCTCGTGTTTCACCACTTTCATCTGTGGATATTATCATTGGCAGAATTGGTTGTTGTTGAAATAGATCATTTTGACAGAATTCACGCCATTTAGCTGAAATTAGTACGACCATTTTACTCATCGGTATTTTCGGATTTTTATTCGCGATCAATGGTCGTAAATGGTTGGAGAATATTTTATAACTAGTCAAATTTTGATAATCAGCTTCAGTGAATTCATAGTCAATATCTTCAATGTTGAGATCATCGCAGATTTCGGAAACACTTTTTTGTGAACGTTCTTTTTTACTATCTTTTCGAGTTGAGATTGATGACGTTTTACCGGATGCCATTGTTAATTGATATGATTCTTCTTCACCATATCTACCGCCGTCATCATCATCAACATCATCATCATTATCATAATCTTGATCATATTCGGGTTGACTTTTCTTACGTTTTTTCTTTTTACTTCGCCGGCTTGATGATGATGATGAATCTTTACCACTACCACCGGCACGTGTTTTTCTTTTACCATGTGATCGAAAATCTGCTTCATATTCTGGATCATCTGCATCATTCATTTCGGTTTCGGTTGCAGCAGATGCATTATCATCATCATAATTTTGATCATCATTTCCTTCAGATTGATGTTGTTGTTGATATTGTTGTTCATCCATATCGGTATCATCTTGTTCATTTGACATCATCATCTTGTCGTTATCATCATAATCATCACCGTTATTTTCATCGGCTATAAAATAAAATTCGATAAGAAAATATCAATAATAAATTATTATGAATATGATATGAAGAATTAAATGATTTAATTGAACGATGGATAACAAAAAAAAAGATAAAATAAGAGCGAATGAAAAATAAAAATAACTGTTCTAGCAGCAAAAAAAGAAGTTAAATGAAGCATATACTTCAGAAAAATAGCACTCTCGTTCAGGGGGGAAGAGAACATTGTTTAGTGGAAATTCGGCTTTAAAAGTATCGGAAAGCCAAAATGGGAGGATCTGAACAAAAAGAAATCTTACTGTTTGAAAGCCCCTTAAAGTGGTGGGGTGAGATTATCAACAAAAAAAAATTATCCTGTTTTGTTTTCGGTTATGAAGAATCAGTTTTCCAATTTAATTTTGTTTTTCCAAAAAAAAAAAAGATAATTCAAATCCTTACTTTTACTTTGCAATTTTCAATTTTTTATAGACTTTTTTCAAGAATGAACTGAAAACTCGAGAATAACTGAAAAAATGGATTATATTAACGCGAACAATCGATTAGATATCGATTCGTCCTTCGCCATTATTCAACACACAATAGGCAGGAGAGAGAAAAAAAGGGGATCCCATTGTTCGTCACTATGTGTGTATAGATGAAAGAAAAGGGGGAGAAAAATTTTTCGATGAAAAGGGGTAGTGGCATATTGATTGACTGACTGACTGACATAAAAAGGAGGAGTAAAATTATTTTCATATGTATGAATAGAACAATTGAGCTAGAAATAGTTATGCTTAAAAAATTTCTATGCTCGATTCAAGATTCGTGGTTAATTAATTGAATTGAAGAAAATTTTTCATCATCAATTTCAATTAATTAACACAATCATCAAATTCATCGAATAAACATCAAATTTTAATGTTGTTTTTTAAATGAACATTGTTTATTTCAAATCACATTAATCCACGTGTGTTTTTTCGTGCAAAGTTTCAAGTCATTCTTTTTGACAGATTTAAATTGCAATGCGAAATGATAATGTAAAAATGAAATTTTACGCGAGAAGATTGAAGTGTAGTTTGGGAAAAAAAATTTCAATATAAACTATTACCGGTAATGATTGTCAGAATTGATTTACCGGAAAAAAGAAGTGAATAATTTGGAACAAAATAGAAAAATAAAAACTTACATTTGCCGGGCGAATCAGTTTCGTCATCTTTTCGGCCCATTTTTTCGATACAAATAATACACACTGGAACGAAAGAAACAAACTGTCTGTCCAAGATCAATAGATGCGATATACGCGACGTCAATTATCAATTGTTGTCGTTTGACTGTTTTTTTGTTCGATTGCTAGCAGCATAAAAATAAGAGCGATATATTTTTTAAATTAAAAAATAGCACCATCTATTGACAACAAAATATTAAAAATTTTTTCATTTAATTTATAATTATCAGATAAGTCAGGGTTGATAATAAATTTGACCATAATATTTTTTATAATTTGAATTTTAGATATGGAATAATTTTAATGAAACATAGTTTAAAATGACATATCGTTGTGAATATATTCAAATATATACAGGTGTGTATGAAATAGATTAAATTATTATGCAAAAAAAAAAAACATTCACATCAACATTATCATGAATGAATCTTTTTTCGTGAATAGGTTTTCGTACCTAATAGTATGGTTGGTTTGAAATCTAGATCAATATTTTTTAATAATGATGTTTGATTATCATTTTCCTTATGATTATTTTTATTTTTATGATTATGATTTTGGATATTAATCGTACACATTAATGGTTCGGCTATTGATTCATTTTCAACTAAAGAAGTTTTTGGTCGTCTTATTTTTGTTTGTAACGATTCTTTCAAAGATCGTTTGGTCATTAGTTTTTTACGTAATTGTTGTAATTCTTTCAAAGATTTTTGTATTTCAGCATAATTTATTTGATAATCTTGAACATCCGAATCATTTATACGTTTTAGATTTCGGGTGAAATAAGGACTGAGTTTTGGTGCCAAAAATCTTTCGGGAATTTTTATTAGTTTATCAAAGTTTTCACTAAATTAATAAAATAATTATTTAAAATAATTGAATAAACATTCGAACACTTACGCGATTTTGGCGTCACTACAAATAAGCTCGGGCAACAATGGTTTCTTATCGACAATATCGGACGAATTAATCATCTGATAATGCATATCCTCATCGGATAACATTGTACTCTGATCTTTAACAAAATATGCGTTTCGTTTTGTTTTCTTCGGTATTATGCGTACTTTTGGCTCATGTACATCATCAGGTGATAGATCTTTGAGTTGAATTGCCATAGTTTCGGTTTTATAATTATCGATTTCATCTATGGTACCATCAGATCCAATTACATTTAGCCATTTTTCTTCATCCATTGATGACGTTTAATTATGTAATGAATATTCAACAATAATAATAAGAAATTTCCATCGATTAATCGTTTTTTATCATTAAGTTTGAAAAAAAACTATCTGATCATCAAAATAATATTGAAAAAATTTTCGGCTCATGTAATTTTGTTGTTTATTCGTTAAAATTCTGTAGAAGAGATCGAAATGTCATATATGAATATCTCAAATTTGTTACATTCTGTTTACAAAATTTTCATCACACTTTTATAAAGTAACGATTATTATTTATCTTGTTGGTTTTTGGCCATTATTTTCATTATCATCACTAAAATAATTTACAATAATAATGGCCAGCAGCAGTAGTAGTAATATTGAATTTCATTCATTCTATTCTGATGTGAAAACCATTGAAAAACAAGATTCAATTTATACATCTGAACAACAAATTCAGCGGCTTTTACGGCCCGGATCAACGTATGCAAATCTAAATCCATTCGAAGTGTTACTTGTAGATCCAGATGCATCGATTGAACGAATCAAAAAACAGTATAAAAAATTATCCATTCTTCTTCATCCGGATAAAAATCCAAATGATCAGGAACGAGCACAACGTGCATTCGATGCTTTAACCAAAGCATACAAAGTACTTGAAGATGAAAAAAGCCGTACAAAAGCATTGGAAATTGTTGAAGAAGCAAAATATAAATTGAATAAAGAAATTCAGGAAAAACGAAAACGTTTGAAACAACAGAATCCATCACGAAAAGTTCCTCGTGTTGATGAAGATGATCCAGAAAAATTTAAACAATCATTACGTGTTATGATAATGAAATTATTTGCCGAACAAGAACGTAAACGGCGTATGTTACAAGATAAGGTACAAGAAGAAAAAAAACGACAACGTGAAGAAGAAATTGAACAACAACAACAAAAAGAAGCCGAAAAAGAATGGCAAAAAAATTTTGAAGAAAGTCGCCAAAATCGTGTGGATAGTTGGCATACGTTCAATAAAAAAGCTAAATTCAAACGTAAAGATATACGACCACCGAAACATAAAGCCGAAGGACGATAATATTGTCCAATAATTTGCTGTATAGAATTTCAATCATCATCATCATCGATCATTATCATCAAATTTAATCAATCATATAAATCCATAATTAATAAATTTTTTATTTCGATTGAAAAAAAAAGTTCTAAAATGTAAAATAAAATTGAAATTTTTTAAAATGTCAAAGATATTTAATATTTCATTTTTCTTCAATCTAACCTTAATGACATTTTAAATCGAATAAGATGATTCAAATTCAAATCAAATGGCGGCAGCAGCAATCAACAGGTTAATATATCAATAATATGGCCTGGGTAAGCTTTTTTCCTCGTATATGAACACAATTCTCATCATTTTGTTGTTTTTTTTGTGGCTAACTTGTTACGCTAGCTTTGCAAATGAGAAAATCCATGCATTATTGCTTAGCTTGACCCTGCTTGGCTTCTTTTTTTTTCTTTCTTGCCCGATTCTTTTCAATGAGACTCGATCATTTTTTTTTCTTTCAGTACTCTTGTTTGTTTGTTTGTTATCAAGTAGAACAGGTTACCTTTTTTTCGTGTGTGTTGTATTTACACATCACAAGAAGAAGAAGAAGAAAAAAAATCTTTCTTTTTTTTTGAAAAAAATGATCTTTTGTTTCTTCAAGACGATACCTAAAACGTTGATATTCAACAAGCTGTAAAAAGTATTCTTTGAATTTATTAATTTGTTAGTGAGTGGTCAGTATGTTGTTGTTGTGTCTGTTTGTCAACATTAATGATGCTCATTTTATGTTTATTGAAATTTGAATGTTTAAAAAAGAAAAAATTGTGGAAAAACAGGAATCAAGAATTTTTTTTTTTTGATTGAATTGATTGATTTTAAAACTTTTCTCGGTCATCCATATATATCAACAAGCAACCATTATCATCATCATCATTGTTGTCATGGATGATATCGTTAAAATTGATATCATATAACAATATATGATGCATAATCAAAAACAATCAAAAGTGAAACAAAACAAAAAAAATGAAGAATAGATTAAATGAAATATCGTTGTCTGCAATATTTTTAGCAACATTGCTGTTGATAATCTCGAGCCTTGTTTGAAGAACTTCATATTCAGAATTTCATAAATTCTATATAACTAACAATATTCTTCTTTTACTACACCCATATAATATCATGTTCATCGTTGTTTATATATATTCTGGATGATGATGATGATGATGATGGATTTTCAACTTTGTTTTCTCTTTTTGTTGTTCTCTTTTGGATCCAATA
>ERZ500997.493-NODE-493-length-11168-cov-6.184379_pt1 | contig 11168 bp, 9 predicted proteins | sample MGYA00248826_ERZ500997 | MGnify/ENA primary metagenome ERZ500997 (study PRJEB25958, sample SAMN03398524) | human skin metagenome | study: EMG produced TPA metagenomics assembly of the Human Skin Microbiome Metagenome (human skin metagenome) data set.
AGTAGTTATATAATGATAAAATGTTTGTAAAGTTTTTGTTGTTGTTTAAATGAAATAATGAAATAAGGTAATCTATTTCGGTAAATATATAATGATTATATATGTGTGTTTGTGATAGAGATTCTCCTTTTTTTTGGTTTTTTTTTTTGGTTGTTTTTTTGGTCAATCTGGACAATAATATGTTCGGTGTGGATTGTATTTTTGGCTGTTTTTGTTTTTGGTTTTGGTTTTTTCGGTTTTTTGAGGGTTAAAGAATTTAGCTAAGAATAAATATTGACATGAATAATGAAAATAATGTTGTTACAACAGTCATTAAATAACGATATTGTTCAAAATTATTTGTACCACCATTACATTTACGATTCCAATAACGACGTTTTAATTCATCTAAACGACCATTAGCTTTTAATTGACGAATAGCACGATTCATTGTTTCCAAATGTGTTGAAAATTTCTGTCCAATTATACCAAATTCATAATGTGTATCGGCTTTTGGAAGATTTTGTGATTCCAATTTGATTTGTGTTAATTCACAATATTCATCCATTGCCAATTCATTATTGATACTTTCCTAAAGATGAGAAAAAAATTTCATCATTCATTTTCGTTTTGTTCACTGATTAAACCCTATCATAAACAAACAAAACAAAACAAACCTGTATGAATGCATATGGTGTTTTCAATGCTCTTTCAATACCAATTTGACGATTTTCAGCCATATTACTTGGATTATTATGCAATTGTTCATAAATACGACGACTTAATGGATCAGTACCAACACTTAGATCACGATAAATTGGTCGTACAGTACCTAATTGTATTATTTCTGGTTGTTGTTGTTGTTGTTGATTTGATTGTTGCTGCTGTTGTTGTTGTTGTTGTTGATAATTAATCGGTATAACGGCTGGTGGTTTTGTTCGTTGATCCAATAAATCATCAATAGTTTTAATATTATTCTGTATGATACGATCTTTATGTATCAATGCACTCAAATTTGATTCCATATATGAATCAGTAAATTCAACATAACGTTGTGCACTTGCCGTACGATAAAGATAATCAGCAATAGCAAAATCCGCTCTCTAATTATGATGATATTATATTATGAAATGAATGAATGGTTTGGTTATGGAATTTACAAAAGCAAAACGAAAAAATCAAAACAAAAAACATACATTTTGATGAATATCAGTTATCAAACCAGGTGGACGATTTTGAAATGGATCATTTGATGTATGTTGATTACCCGGATCTCTTAATGAATAATTAAAATTACCAATTAAAGCCATTTCATCCAAAAGATCGACAAAAAATCCAATTAATTTGCCATTTAAATCTTTTTCAACAAATGGTGGTCGCTATTCAAAGATTCAAAGATTCAAAATTCAAAAATTCAAAATGAAACAACATTCAAATCTTTACAGGGGAAAAAACAAAAAGATCATCAAATCAATTATCAAAATAACTTACCAATGATGTTAAACCACGCAATGTAGGTCGATTTTGATTAGCTGGTTGTGCCCAAATCGAAATATTTGTTGTCATTGCAATTGCAATGAACATTATTATCATTGAATATGGTGGCATTTTTGCTGTTGTTGTTGTTGAAATTCTTAATTCAAGGTACCCAAAAAAATTCAATTATTGGTTTGGTTTGGCTTGGTTTCAACAATATAAACACAGAAACCCACTGACACACACACACAATGAATCAGATTATGAAAGATTAAAGATCAGAAGAAAAAAACAATAAGAATTTTTCAAAATTCTTTAAAATTATGAATTTTTTTCTTCAACAAAAAAAAATAACCAAAAGTTAATGATGGCCTAGTTTTTTGGTGTAAAATGTCAAAAATTCTAGTTTGTTGTTGTCGTCGTCGTTGTTGTTGTTGTTGTTATTTTTTCTGCATCAAAATAAAACAAATGAATGAATGAACGAATGTTTGAATGGCTGAAGCTATAGTTCCATTTGGAACACACACACACACACACACACATACTATACAATGAGTAAAGTAAAGTGAGTTTGTACCAAAAGTTTTGGGTGAAGGTTATATCCGATTTTTTTTTTTTTTGTTTTCTTCTTCAAATGGCGGGTAAATAGGAAAATCTGTGGCAGTGGCAGTAGTTTTCAGTATGAAACAAGAAAAAAATTACCCAGCTTTGAATCCAATTTTTGTTGTTGTTGTTGTTGTTCCTGTATTTATATACGAAAAAAAAATTGAAAATGTTGATGAGGATGATTATATAGGAAACGAATGAAGAATGAAGAAAAAATATTAATGAATGGCCTTGGAATATCCATCTATCTGTATATATCTTTGGTTAATGTAAAATTGGGTAGCAATTTTTGTTGTTTGTTTTTAATTCAACAAAAAGATTCAAAAAGAATGATGCTAGTGGATTGTTTTCTTTCTTTTTATTTCGATTGTAATGCGTATATGCGCCGCATCCATACAAATTTTCACATAATAAATTATTTTTCCCATTGGTGGTGGTATATTTATTAGTTTGATGATGTTGGTTTCTGTATAGTTTTTGGGTTTATTCGATGATGTCATTGAAAGCGAAAAAACTAGGTCCGTCGCAAACATTGAATTTTGTTATTTTCCCATTGGTCTTTTTTTCTTCATTTTTCCCCATTGGTTCGGTTTAAATATAAAAGTTCACCGAAATTGAGTAATATCAATGAAGGCATGTGATTCAATGCATCTTGGTTTTGAATATGATTGTGTTATTTTTTTCCCCTTAGATTATCTTCAATCTACTGCGGCTATATGGTTTTCTTTTTGGGAAAAGAAACCCAGTGCGGAATAGAATGGAAAGATATTTTTCTCTGTAAATTTTCTTTCATTTCTATATATGCATTTTTTATTCCCTAGAATAAACGGGTCAAATCATTTGCAAACACAAAAAAGATTGTCCTTGAGCTAGTTTTTGGTTCCGTAATAGAAATTGAGACAAACCAAACCAAAAAAATTCTTGATATTCTTGAATTCAATCATTCCACACCGGAACAGATGTGAGGATTTATCAGTTTTTTTTATATATTCTGTACAATGGAAATTGACTTTCGTTTTTCGCATTGCAATTTAAAGTTTGCGGAAAAAAATCTCATACATACTGTATCCAGTATTGAAAATTCAAGGTCTTGAATGGAGATTTTCAATCATAGAATCAGTCAGGGTTGTGTGTGTATTGGTTGGATACATTCGAAATGAATTTCCAATAAACAAAACTATCGATCCGGGAAGCAAATAAATTGAGGAATTAAGATTGGGTTTTGAATAATTTTTTCTCAAAAAAAAGATTCCCAAAAAATTGATTTATCGTCTAATTAGGCTAAATCACTGCTTGTTTGTAGACAAAATGAATGAAAGAAACACTAAACCGAAAAGTATTGAATTACAACCAAACAAATCATTCGATATTTGATAAGGATTTATTAATTTAGATATTGATGATGACAATGTCAATTCATCACATCCATCAATCAATCAATCAATCAATCACACATCATAAGCGAAGTAAAAAAAATCCAAAACTGATGATTATTACGTAACAACTTAATATAAATTCAACGACAACAACAACAAAAGTATCTATAGGTAAATAAGCTGGGAAAATTTTTCGTTTTGAAACATTTTGGATGGAACGATTTGGATCAAGAACGTTGCCGTCGTTCTTGTTGCTTTCTCTTCGAAACAAACAAAAAAATCTTCCAATATTAAATTACATTACATTTTTTGTCCCCCTCATTCATAGATATGATAAGAAACTAATTAATTATGGCCAATCAATCAATGGATAAGTAATCAATAATGAAAAAAGGAGGAGCTATCATGTCACACAATAAGTTTCATATTCACAGAAAAACAAAAAAAAAATATTGCATGATTTTAGCATGAAAAATATTATCATCAACATAAATGTATGTGTGCTTCTGTGCCTGTGCGTTACCCAAAAAATCAAAAATCAATGATCAAAAAATTGTTGCCTGATTTTTTTTCTATGGTAAAAGTTTGGTTTTCGAAGTAATCTTCAAAAACAAACCACCACCACACCACCTGTCTGTCTGTGTCTGTGTTTGCGTGTCCTATGCAAGTATATAAACACTTGTTGTTTGTCAATTCGGATTCAAATTTTGTTTTTTGTTCATTAAAAACCTCGAAACAACAACACCGGCACAGAACAACGAAAAAAACAAACAGCACAACTGGTTTTCCTTGATAATATCAAATTAACATTGAAAAGTGAAAGTAAACGATATACGATACACACAAACACATATTGCCATCATTGTTTTCTTGAGCAAAAAATCAACAACAGGAAAAGACAACAACAGCAAAAAAAAATCATTGAAAAACCACATTGACACGTCAACTATCATTGTTTGAATTTGAAATAACCACAAAAACCGTGTTTTGTTTTGTTTAAATTTTCAAAAGTTCATTTGAATTGAAAAAAATCAACATGGATGCTACAAAATCAACACTGGAACAATTACGTCAACATGATACAATTGTTGTTGCCGATACAGGTGATTTTCAATCAATCAAATCATTTAAACCAACCGATGCAACAACAAATCCATCATTAATATTGGCTGCATCAAAATTAACACAATATTCCCATTTATTCGATAAAGCAATTGAATATGGTCGTCGATTTAAAGAAAATCCATTAGAATCGGCTATGGATTATCTTTTTGTATTGTTTGGTGTTGAAATATTGAAAATTATACCTGGCCGTGTTTCGACTGAAGTTGATGCACGTTTAAGTTTTGATATTGATGGTTCCGTACAGAAAGCATTGAAAATAATCGATTTATATAAATCAATGGGTATCGATAAAGAACGTATACTGATTAAATTGGCAACAACATGGGAAGGTGTTAAAGCAGCAGAAATTCTTGAAAAACAATACGGTATTCATTGTAATATGACATTATTGTTTAATTTTGCACAAGCTGTTGCATGTGCTGAATCAAATGTAACATTAATTTCACCATTTGTTGGTCGTATTTATGATTGGTATTGTAAACGTACTGGTGTTAAGCAATATGAAAATCCGGCTGATGATCCTGGTGTTAAATCTGTAACACGTATTTATAATTATTATAAACATCATAATTATAAAACTGTTGTAATGGGTGCATCATTTCGTAATATTGATCAGATAAAAGCATTATCTGGTTGTGATTTGCTAACCATTTCACCATCATTATTAGCCGAATTAGAAGCAGAAAAAAATGTACAATTAAAACGTTCATTGGATCCATCGAAATCATCGGAAATCGATACATTTGCTAAACCGATACATTTGGATGAAAAACATTTTCGTTGGGAATTGAATGAAGATGAAATGGCAACAGAAAAATTATCCGAAGGTATTAGGAAATTTGCAGCCGATGCACGACAATTGGAAAAATTGATTAAAGAAAAATTGTCATAAAATTGAAATTGCTCAAAATTCAAGTTCAGAATCAATTTTTATCTTAAATAAATAAATAAATATCAAAAATGAAAGAAGAAGAAAATCAATAAATTTACATCGAATTAGAATATTTTGAATAATAATTAATTAATTAAAATAATTAGCAAAAAAAATAATAATTTAATAATTTATCCATTTCCTTCCAGCGGTGGAAACAAAAAAAAAAGTTTACCGTTCAAAATGAATGAATGAATGGTTGTTGTGTGGAACAAAATCAATCATCTTACTAAAGTGTAGGTGTGTGTGTGTGTGCAGGTATGGATTACCTGAGGTGAAAAAAAAATCAATTACAAGTTTGAAAACATCTAACAAATAAATATATTTACTGTGTGTGTGTTCGGCAAAACCATTAGATAAAGTGAAAAAATGGACAAAAAAAAATTTGTTCCTATAAATATACCACAAACATTCGTTTTGTTTTTGTATAAAAAAAAATATATATCATCATCATAAATAAGATTCTTAGAGAAGGAGAAAATGACGGATGACGGAAGATTCGGATAATGATGATGGTCATCATTATTTGTTTACAATTTAAAAAATAATAATGATAGAATTTTATAACATAATCATAGTGAACTATACAAATATCATTAAAATATATAAGGAAATTTTTCCATAATTCGATCAATTTTCTTCTCTCCATTGGATTAGATAGATTGATTTAAATATATTTGAATAATAATAAAATCAATGACTACGTGCTGCTTCTCTTGCTGCCAATATTAATGGATTTAATGTTGATAACGGACTTGATGTCTTTAGAAATGGATGCTATTAACGGTTATTATTATAACGGGAAAAAAGAAAGAGAAAGAGAAAAAAAAAATTCAAATTAAATTAAATCCATCGGACATTGAATGATAAAAAAAACAAACATACTTTTAATAATTCAGATGCTGACCATCGTTTTTCAACATCACACTCAAGGCACTTGTCCAGGAAATCTTGAAATAATAATGATAATTTTTCCTTTTCTTTAATTTCCGGTTTTCCATTCGTCGCTATTAAATAGATAGCCTAATCATATATGAAAAGTAATAAAAAAAATCATTAAAATTTGTCTTCGAAAAACTAGATAAAATATCAAAATTGAAAAACATTTCATACCCGTAATGGATCACTTTCGTTCATATATGGTGGTTCACCTTCAATCATTTCGATTGCCATTATACCTAATGACCATATATCAATTTTTGGTCCATATTGTTTACGTGTAACAACTTCAGGTGCCATCCAATATGGCGTACCGACCATTGTTGTACGTTTATTTTGTTCCGGTGAGATTTGTGCACAGAAACCAAAATCCGTTAATTTAACTGATCCATCTAAACCTAACAATATGTTATCAGATTTTATATCACGATGTATAACATGATTATAGTGAAGAAATTCTAATGCTTGTAATACTTCACGACAAACGGCAGCAATTTGACCTTCTTCCATACAAGTTTCAGTAACAACATCGGTCAATGATCCACCACTTAGATATTCCATTACTACCCATAATTCTTCACCAACCAGATAAGAATCCAAATAATTTACAACATTTGGATGTTTATTTTCACGCATCACAAGTATTTCATTGACAATCAATTCTTTTTTCGGTTGTTGTGATAGATTCATTTGTTTAATAGCTACTTGCATTCCGGTACTAATTTCGATAGCTGTATAAACAACACCACTTGCACCTTGTCCAATACGTTCCATTTTGGTAAATTTTCTATGTGGATCACCAATAGTAACTATTGATCGTAATCGTTCTAAAATTTCTTCATCAGACATTTTATTTGCTGCAATTTGATTCGGTTTAGGCACACGTGGTTTTAATAATGGTGTTGGCGGTGGTATCAATTGGCCATTATTATTATTATTATTAAAAGAATGTTGATGTTGTTGTTGTTGAATTTGGCCAGGATTCATCATCATCATCGTTTTGGCAAATACGGCTGATTGAGCTGAACATTGATTGGAAATAATTTCATTATGATTATTATCATTAATAATTTTAGTTTTTTTAATAGGTGAACGATTTGATGTTGATATGTTAATATTATCAGTGATTAAAAGCGTATTATTAGATAAGGAAATATCATTATTATTATCAACACAATCCACAATAGTAGATTTTTTGAATGTTATTTCAGATGCATCAGCATTATTATTATTGTTATTATTATTAGATTCAATCATAGAAGTGGAAATTATTTTATCAGAAGCAGCAACAGTAGAAATAGTAGAAGAATTTTCATTTTCCTTACCGATTGTCATGTTAGATGGCATAACATTTTGATTTAAATTATTGTTATTGTTGTTGTTGTTAAGAATATCACGTGGTGAAATTGGTTTCGTATAAATAGATTTTGTTTTTTCCGGTCTTGGATTAATTGGTGGTGGTACTAATGATTTATTATTATTGTTGTTTATTATGGATTCATTTTGATTCAAATCTATTGATTGTAATTTTTTCAACATTGATGATGATATTGTTTCAGATACCGAAGGTAAAGCAGCAATACCACTACAATTACTACCGATACTATTGCCACTAGTCGATAATTTTAATGCTGGTCCACCACTTGCAAAACAATTCATCGATGATGAACTTGAAATATTCGAACCGGAACCAGATGATGATAATATCGATCCAGTTATGGTTGCATTATTACAACTATTATCGAAACCGGTAGTGGCCATTAGGCCACTACCGGCCAATGTTGATGAATTTGTCGATGCTAAAAGGCTAGATGCCGATGTCTGTCCAGTAGTTGTTCCTGTACATTGTATATCATCAGATGATGGTGATGATAATGATGTTGTTGTGGCTGTTGTTGGACTAGTTGAACCAGCAGAACTTGTAGTGGTTGTTAATGTTGAAAATGTTGATAATGAAGATGATGTTGATGATGATATTATACCTGTTATCGGATGTTGCTGATGTATAGTTGTTGTTGATGATGTTCCAAGTTTTGTTCCAGGTGCTCTTGGTGGTGTCGGTGGTAGACCGAAATTATTCGATTTATTTTGAGGTGTTGATGGTGATGGTCGATGCGGAAACAATAATGATCCTTGTTGTTGTTGTTGTTGATTTTGCATTTGCGATGATGGAAGATGTATATGATGATGATGGCTTGGATGATATCCACCACTATGGCCAACATGATGATGATTATAATTGTTATTATTATTATTATTATTATAATGATGGCTTGAAAGTGTTGGATGTGAACCGGATAATAATTCATTATAATGATGATGTGGATGTCCATGATGTGTATGATGGCCATGATGTAAAAAACTATTTATTTGATGTGATCCAGATATTGATGATTTATCCGAAGAGGAATGTGATGTTGATTCTGTATCTAATAATAATAATTATTATTATTTCGATCAGCACAACCAGAAATTTTTTTTTTTTTAAAAAGAGGGAGAGAAAAAAAAGATTTGAGAGACAAAATATATACAAAAAAACCAAATGCAACAAATTGCAGAATTACTAAAACAAGTGAAAAAATGGAAATCAATGAAATGTCAACGGAATGAAAAACCTAAAAATAGTCCGCCAAAAAAAATGAAACCATATAATTTTGTTTTAAAAAATAAAAATTCTAATAGCAACACAGACACACACCCAACAAGTTTCAAATAAAGCATCATTTTTGTTGCAAAAAAAAAATAAACAGCTAAATTTAGCTAAAAGGAAAACAAAATTACCATCATTATATCGTCACATCAAATTCTATAATAACTTCTTTTTTTGTGATTTTCTCAACGATAAAGAATTCAATATTGACCTCGCTCAAACACACAGACACCTACGCCATTTTTTTTGCTGTTGATCTGAATAAAATAAAACAACAAAACTGTTTGTTGTGTAATTTTATAATGTACCTCGCCTTTCACTATGGATACACACACCCTATACATATCCTATAGTTATGTTTCCATCATCATCATAATGTTAGACATTTAATAAATCTGTTTAATTTCTTTGGAAAAAAGAAAGGCTAATTTTAGATTTCTATCAGTTAAAATTCTTCCATTCTTTTTTCGAAAAAAAAGGCTAGAGAAAACATGTACCGGAAACATTTTTTGGTAAAAACAATAATTCATTTCATTACTTACCCATTGTCATATATTTAAATCCTTTATCTAGATTATCTTTTTTTGTTGATTCTTCATACCATTTAAGTACTTCGATCACAGCTTGTGGATTTTTCTTTTGTTCCAATTTGGAAATGTTTGAATTTTTTAACATAACATACCAATTTTTTGGCATACCAGTAAATTCACCCGTATTTGGATCAAAACCAACATGTAATGTATGTTCAAAATTTGTTGGTGGTGATATGATTGGTTTGCCACCGCCACCGCCACCGCCACCAACATCATGATCCAATGATGATGATGTTGTTGTTGTTGTTGTTGCTGCTGTTGTTGTTGATGATGATGATGATTTATTACGACTAAAAAATCCAACACTACTAATAAATGTACCATTTGTACTACCACCAGAACCACGATCAGCTTCCGATGAATTTCTTGCCGATGATCCATTTGATGAATGATGATCTTTTGATTTTGAACTAGAATTATTATTATTATTAGCATTGTTGTTGTTTGTTGTTGATTCATTTGATGAAGATTTTTTCATTGAACTTCGAAGTTTTGATTTTTTAAATGCAGACATTTTCTTTCCTTCTTTACCAATATTATCTTCTTCGGATGGTACTTTTGGTAATGGTCGCATATCCAATGGTATATTATTATTATTATTATTCGTAATATAATCGTTATTATTATTAAGATTATTATTACTTCCGTTATTATTATTATTGATTTGATTTAATGGTATGATTGGTATGATGGAATTATGATCACGAGCTGATGCTAATCGGACTGGTGGTGCGGGTGGTTTATCTTCAAATCTTGAAGTCGTTGTTGTTGATGACTGATTCATTGACTGTAAATTTGCTATCATCATCATTGAATTCGGTGATATTGATGATGTAGATGTTGTTGTAATTGTTGTAGCTAAATGTGATGTAGCTGATGTTGTCATCATCATCATCATATTCTGTGATATAATACTATTTGTTGCGACTGAATCATATGGAGTTGATCGTCCCGATGATGATGATGTTCCACCAACACCACCACCACCACCACTAATACCGCTGCCTCCAGTTATCATTATTTTTATTTCTTTGTTGTTGTTGTGAATGTGTGATATCAATGAATGTTGTTGAATGTTATATACAACTACTGATGACAATAATGATGATGATGGTTACGTAAATTGTTGATTGAAATATGATTGTAACCGATAAATAAAAAAGTTCATATTCCGTTCATTATTATTGATGATGATAAAATATTGACACAATTGAATTGTCGATTGATATGGCAATTAACAAGATGAATAGAAACAAAAAATCTGTCAAATCCTAATAAAGAGAAAATGAAATAGAGAAACATATTTTATCAATTAATTTATTCAATCAATCAATCAATCGAAAACTAGACAAAATCGATAATATGAAATATGAGCGAAAAAAAAGTCAATGAAATTGATGGAATGTATTAAATTTTCATTTGACAAATGAACGTAAAACCGATGAAAAAACGATGAAAATATATTTTTGCAATTCTCATCATTAATTTATGGT
>ERZ500997.494-NODE-494-length-11151-cov-7.561464_pt1 | contig 11151 bp, 14 predicted proteins | sample MGYA00248826_ERZ500997 | MGnify/ENA primary metagenome ERZ500997 (study PRJEB25958, sample SAMN03398524) | human skin metagenome | study: EMG produced TPA metagenomics assembly of the Human Skin Microbiome Metagenome (human skin metagenome) data set.
TTCTATGGTTCTATTACAATTTATTTTTTTTTTTTTTTTTGAAATTGACTTAACTTTCCCTTATGTCATGGAATATAGAAAATGAATTGTAATAGAACCATGTTTTTAATGAAAAATTTTCGTCTCCATTCTTGTTTTTTTTAGTTTGTGTGTGTGTGTGTGTGAATAAATGTGTGCATCATCCGTATATGGATCCATGGATGATTGACTATGATAGAAAATCTATGATGTTCTTTTACATCATTGATAGCCATTGAATTGCTTTGGCCTCAAACATAAATTTTTTTTACTGGCAAAACAAATCTATGGATAAATACAATGTTCGGGCCATGTTTACTTATTGGCCAGGTTCGTGCATGTGTTTGCAATTTTTTTTATATTCATTCGCTTAGCTAAGAATGATTTGCATATTATTTTAGCATCACGAATCCATGCATCTAATCAGGCGAATAAAGTGTCGATTACGCTTGATGAGCAAGAACCCTCTTTTTTCAATACAAAAAGTGTTTATGTTAGAAGGCAATTCAGTGGAAAACATGCTGACATCAAAGACGATGCAAGTTACCAATGTATATTTATGCCATCATATATTTAACACAATGATCGAATGGCTGAAGAAAAAATAATGCCAGACAGTCAAAGACCATATCGTTTCAATCAGATTATCGCTAAAAACTTGACGGCCGAAGCAATCGGGAAAAAAAATCAATTCGATTCGATCCACTTGGGACCAAATAATAATAGTCCAGAGGGTCATGTTTTGTTGCTGTTTATCCCTTTCTTTAGATGGCTTCCTTTTCGACTGTCCATTTTCATATCTATCATTCAGATCGATTCGTATTAGTTGAATATCAGTCATGAAAATGGATGCATTATTTTTCAATGATCAGGTTTTTTTTTCGTTCACCAATCCTGATGAGTGCCAATTCCGATAATCACACAATCGACTGCCTGATTGTTGATCTGACTTGTGATTGACTATGATTCGACACGAAAAGAAAATTCGATTCTGTGATCGGCATCATCATCTACATGATTCCCTAGTGAGATACAACAACATACACAAGTAATGTTGTCGTTGCATTTGCCTATTAATCATTACATCCGTTTCTATTGTTGAATTCTATTGAAACGAATTGTCGATTCGTGGACAATATTCAAGCAGCTATTTCAATGACAGTCACAATTAATAATCATCAACAATGACAATATAAAGGCCGTTCTCATTGTTATTGATTCTGATCATAATGAAGAATCGGCCTGAATAGAATATTTCTAAACAGACTGATGAATATAATAGTATCAAGTCAACATACACCTGCCTAGTTATTCATTTAGTTTTTACCCTCATAGCATCCTCCCATTTTCATTTGGAAACCGATTTCCATCTAACAATTCGAGCATATCCCCTTATATCAGCCAGAATACTGGATCTCTTCGTTTCGATGATGCCATGATTGTCAGTAATGGTTTTCTAATGCAAATCTTACATAACTATCATAGCCAAATGGATAATCGGTTCGAATTCAATTTATATTCAATATTATCATTCATTTTCTTTTCTTTTTTTTCTTATTCTATTTTTTCTTTCTTTTTATGACAGAATGGGTAACATTGCCAGATTGGATAGCTATCAAAAGAAAACGATATACATTGCATCAAATGGATGAGCCTGAATTTGTTGGTATGATACCGAATTTGACCGTATCGGTTGGTCGTGATGCCAAATTTCCTTGCATCGTCAACAATTTGGATACATATCGAGTAAGTTATCATTGTATTGTTTGCAATTGTTAGGCCAGGTGTCTATGAAAAAATAAAAGAACATAATATATACCAAACCATAAGTTAAAATATTGGCAGTTGGATTCATATTATAACAATATGTAACTATTATGACTTGGAGCCATCATCAATCTCAGAATAAACTAATAGTTTTGACTACTATTGTAAGGAACAAATATATTCCTTGTATTCCTTATATTTTGGGATAAAACATGTCATCGTTTATAATGAGAATCTTGTATTTGGTGAGTTGTCTCTACATCAATTGTCCGCTGACGCCGTTGCCACAGCTTTTTATTTTTTTTACATGTTTTTTTCTTTTTTTCGTTTTGTTTTGTTAGATGGGAGATTGCTAGTGTTTGTTTGTCGCGTGTTAGCTTTGTTTTTTATTGTAGACTGTTTTGCCATTATTCATTCACCTGGGGCCTTTTCCAATCGCATGTCAGAGTATACAAATATATGAAAACATGGAGTTACTTGCTTACAAGAATTCACCGCACTTATAATGATAATAATAATAAAAAAATTTCGCGTTTGTTTGCAAATTCTATATATATGGGCGACTTCATATTGATTCGATCGAAACTAGGTTATACAAACAAGGCAAAAAAACATACAAGGTTCTATTCATTAGTATTCATCAATTTACTATGAAGCCATATACCAATAATAGGGATATTGACCAATAATCATCATCATCATCATCATTGTCTGATTCAATACATATCTATTCATGATGACCGTAATTCGCCAAAGACAACCTTTCCTACATCATCATCATATTGCAAATATTGACTGACTGGATCATTTTCAAAAGCAGCCATTGGGGAAAATTGATTCATTCTCTCTTTTTTTTGGTTTTGTTTCTATTTCTCACACCAACTACTTTTGCTGATTAAGATGGCCATTCACGCGATTCATTTGTGATAATTTTTTTTTTGCTATATCTAGAAATATTCTCGTGAGATTTGACTTTACCTGTTTCACTCAATAAGGTTTGTTCGACACTGCTGGTATAGCAGAATAGATGAGAAAAACTGATTTTTTTCTGACTTTTTGACAATCGATGATGGTGTGTTAGAGACCAAATGGTGTTGTATGCCAATTTGCATAACGAATTTTTGTTTTGTACATCCTTATAGTGATATATTCACATTCAACTCACTGAATCGTGCTTCAAATTGAATATTCAAACAAAATGTGAACGGGTTTTTTATATATGTAGCAGACAAATTAAGTGCATTTTGCTGTTGTTGTCTCATCATCAGATATGAATGATGAGCATATTTACCAGAATTGTTTTTTGTTGTTTGTATGAAACAATTGTAGTGAGAGAAAAAATATTTCATTCATTCATTAAAAAAATGTTTTATTTTATGTTTTATTCTATCTGGCTATACTATAGGTCGGTTGGATTCGTAATGAGGATAAATCAATTCTTACTATACAACATCAAGTTGTCACACGTAATAGCCGCATATCATTGACACAAAGTGAACATAAAATTTGGACATTACACATTAAAAATGTGCAAGAATCCGATCGTGGAGGTGTGGATGCTTGAAAATGTGATTTTTTTTAAATTATTAATGATTGATTTAAAATTATCCACCAGGTTATATGTGTCAAATCAATACAATGCCAATGAAAAGTCAAGTCGGATATCTTGATGTGACTGGTAAGTTTACATTTTTCCTCATTATTATGATTAAGTATGATAATTTCGCACATGAATATCAAAACGAGTGAATGAAAACCTAACGTCTTGCCACATGGATCACACACATTTACACAAAAACACATTGATACTTGATTGCTTTGTATTTTTTTTTGTTTTAAAGTTCCACCAGATTTTATCAATTCGGAAACATCATCCGATGTTGTCGTTCGTGAAAATCAGAATCTTACCTTACGTTGTAAGGCACGTGGTCATCCTGAACCAAAGTAAGTAACATTTTTTTTCAACCATCAGCTTCAACCAATCATAATTGATTATAGACTAACTTGGCGTCGAGAAGATAATAAGCCGATCGAATATGGCAATTGGCAATCGAATAAAGAAAGTGGATTCGAATATCGTGAGTTTTAATAATACCCATATAGCGTTGAATGTTTTTTGCTGATCAAATGTTTTGAATCAAAAAAAAGCCAATTCCACCGAAGGTGAAGTGATCCACATAGAAAAAGTAAGCCGTCTTCATATGGGCGCATATCTATGTATTGCACAAAATGGTAAGTTGATTCGGTTTATTCACTGTAATCACACTGACATCTGACAAACATTTCAAATTGAACGAATTAGGTATTCCTCCATCGGTATCTAGAAGGATCGTTCTCCAAGTCAATTGTAAGTACATTGAAACATTTTAGTTGTCTCAAGGTTGCGGTTACAATCCATAACTACTTTTCATGAGAATTGTTTAGCATTTAATACTAGAAAAAAATCATTTCTTTCATTTCAACCGAAAAAACCTAGTTCATTTTCCATAATGATGACAGAATTATCCCTGGAATCCTTAGGCCAGTGGCAGAATTTTTCTATTATTTAGTTGAGCTTGTCCAAAGAGTGCAAACAGAGAATTTTTATTTTATTTTTAGAACGACAATACAATGTTCCTGCCCGAGTGTTTATCCTGCCGACAACCAAAAAGCAGCAGTAGTTTTTCCATAAGTTTGTATGGCTATTGTGAGTATTGGGTAGGCCATTGTCAAGATGATGATCACAGATACCATAGGTGTCTGGTATATAAACTAACAATGTGCGACATAGTAATCTCTAAGGATTACTGATTCCATTCTGAACAATGAACGAATTTTTTTTCACTCGTTCCCGGTGAGCAACATTGTACAATAGAGTTATAGAGATTTTTGGCGACCAATTTCAATAATCATCCAGCTCAAGTCAGAACTTAGCGAGAATAAAGCATTCCACTTTTTTTTGATACTCTATCATCATGAAGATAGAGGAATCGAGAATCTTTTCTTTCTTTTTGTTGCTCATTTGTTCTGTGGCCAAGAATAATTTTTCATTTCATACACTTAATCTTGAATCTGTCTATCCACATTGAATTATGGTGTACAAAAAAAATGGCGTCAATATTGTTTTGCTATAGCTTGTATGATGAACACAATATAAATGTAATCACTCATTGTTTCCCTTTATGTATGGGAGAGAATAATTTGTCACCGATAATAAATTGTTGTTACAAAGAATTGTTAAGTGAAATTTTTTTTAATCATCTTTAAATAATAGTTCCACCTATGATTTGGGTGCCTAATCAATTGCTGGGAGCTTCAATCGATGATCAAGTTATATTACGTTGCGATACTGAAGCATTTCCATTATCATTAAATTATTGGACAAAAGAAGATCGTTCTTCATCTACGAAAGGTGATGAACCAGATCATGCTGAAATTATGATTGTAAATTCAGATAGATATCGTATAGCCAACCAGGAACAATCATACAAAGTACATATGAAATTGGTTATCAAACGTATTACCTCCGATGATTTTGGTTGGTGAATAAAAAACAAAATTTTCATTATTCTAATAGTTTTTAATTATTTTTTTTCATAATAGGCACATACCGATGTCATGCTAAAAATAGTCTTGGTTCCACACAAGGATCCATACGAATCTATGGTATTTGGAACATATTTGAATATTTTACAATTTTATTCATTGTTTTTTCATTGTTTTGTTTTATTTTGTTTTGTCTTATTATAGAAATTCATCGAAATCCTTCATCATCATCAACATCGTCTGAATCGAATATCAGACCAATTACTACGGCCAGAAAGAAGGAACCATCTACGGCCAGAATACTTGGTTTGAATGGTATTACAATCAAACACGCACACACATATCACACAAACATATATATTTGACCTTGATGTGGCAGACGTGTATATACACGGGAAAAAATTCATTCACTCGTTTTTTGGGATCCAGGTTGCCTAATGTTGACACTTTTTTTCCCAAACAATTCAAAACAATCAGAAAACAAAAGGGAAAAAAACTTTGTTTTACTATCGATCGATTATTTGGGTTCTATTTTCTCTATAGTTGTTGTTGTCGAATCGAATCGAAATCGACAAACTTTTTTCTTTGGCTGTGTATTTGTGTAAAAGATTGCCATCACTATTTATATTATTATTATTATTATTATTATCGTTGTTTGAAATGAAACCCGAATTGTCTTTATTTTCTAAATTGTAAATTTTTATTAGTCTAATATTATAACACAGGAACAATGTTGTTACACCAGCGGCAATAACAATAGGAAAAGAAGAAAATAAAAACAAAAAAATATAGAAACTTTGAGATTGAATGAACCGAATCGACAGGCAATCTGAAATAGAGAACAATTCAAATGCATGATGATGGGCCAATGAATTAAATTGAATTGAATTGAATTCGATTGTCGATTTATATAAGGGCCATTGTTTGTCAATCCAATTCCATTGCGGACAATGATGATGTTGCCCGTATATATATGACTTTTCTAATTTGAAATTCTTGCACACACACACAGACACACATATATTAGCTCACCACATACACATCAGTTTCAATGCAATATGGTTCACTAGATTTGAATTAAATATTAAGATTTTTGACAATTGACACATTGAAAATTCAGAAAGAAAAACAAAACCAACATGTGTCATTCACCCAATTTTTTTTCTTTTATTGATAAAGTTTCATTTTTTTTAAATTTATTTGTACCAGATTCATCAAATGATCCAATGAATGAAGAATATTATTCATCAAGAACAACTGAACATAAAGGTATTTTGTTTATTATTATGGTTATTTAAACTTATTTTTTAATTTATTTTAACATGATACAAAGGATAAGCCAATATGCCATTTTAGAAATTTTTGATAATCCATTATTTTCATCTTATTTTCATGAACTTTTGATTAGCTAAATTTGGACATATATTTCATCATTTAATATTCTAAATTTTGTTTTTAATTACGAAAAATCCATGGATCCAAATGTCGTAGCCAAGTTGATGAAAGATGATTTTGACACACCCGATCCTGATGAAGATTTTGATGATGCCGATTTGGAAAGTGAACTTGCTGGTATTGTGGGTGGAAAATCTTTGTCAAAAATCGACAAGCCTCAAGCTAAAAAATCTGTAGCTACTAAGGGTAAACCTGGAAAGCGACAGCCTCCAAAAAATCCTGGTGAAGAAGAAGATGGTAATTAACGACATTCAATTATCGAATTATTTTGATGCTTATCCATTTTTTCTTATTATAGAAATGGCTGCATTCGATATGGATAATATTCAAAACTTATTGAAAAATATTGATGCCGTGGAAGAAGAGGATGATGAAGAAATCGATGAAAATGATCCAAATTTATTGTCGGAACTGACCAATGTATTAGAGAATCCTTTGCCTGGACCAAGAAAAAAGACTCGAGTTCCTCAACCCACTGGTCCACTCGTACAAGAAGAAATTTTAATTAAATCTAAGGAACCTGAGCCTTCTAAATCATCAGTTAATGAACAAAATATAACAAAAGTGAAAAATCTTCAAATCGAATATAAACGAGCAGCACTTAAAGCAAAAACTACTGGAGATAAAAATGCAGCCTTAACTTATTTGCGAGTTTCAAAGGTAAATAATTCAAGTTATTACTTTTTAAATTGATAAACTTTAATAAATTATCTTAGCAATTAGACGGCATGTTGAATTCATTGAATGCCAATGAAAATGTAGACATGTCGCAATTGCCTCCTCTTCCAAAAGATTTACCTATTTCGGCTCCACAGCCGGATCCTACTGTCATTGCTGCCAACGTAGAAGTGCCTGCAGAATTACAGCTAAACGCGGACGATGCTTCTAAATTATTCAAAGCACCCACTTCGGCTGGTTCAATAACAGAAGCTTTGGAACAGCGTTTAGCGAAATTCAAATCGACAAAAGAACAAGCCGATGCCGAAGGTAATGGCAATAAATCCAGACGTCTTGGTCGAATTATAACACAGATCCAGAAAGCAATGAAAGACTACAAAGCTGGGAAACCTGTAAACTTTGATGAGTTGCCATGTCCTCCAGGATTTCCACCAATTCCAGTTGAAAATCAAGCAGCACAACCACCTGTTTCGAAACCAGTATCACCACCTGTTGTTCCACGTAGACCGGCGCCAATGATACCTTTAAGAGCATCAGAGCCTACACCAACAACAGTTCAAGAAGAGCCTGTGACCAGTGGTGATCAAGGAAACGATGTAGTGGAAATTCCACCAGAATATCAAATGAACGCTGATGAAGTATCCAAATTTTTCAATGCTCCAACATCAGCCGGCTCTGTGATGGAAGCACTTGAACAACGATTGACTAAATTCAAGGCAACAAAAGAACAAGCTATGGCTGATAATAACGCAAATAAAGCTAGACGATTAGGTCGAATTGTTACACAGATGGAAAAAGCAATCAAAGATTATAAAGCTGGAAAACCAGTTGATTTCGACGAATTGCCTTGTCCACCTGGTTAGTTTTTCTGTATCAAAGAGTTTGACACATTATGATTCAAACCCAATTTCTCGTAGGATTTCCCCCCATTCCTGTTGAGAATAAAGCTTCAGATACTGTTGCACCAAAGCCGCAACAACCAGCGCAGAAACCCAGACCGTCATTGAAAAAACAAATGTCGACAACTGCTTCTAAACAATTGAATTATCTTCTGGAACGACAAAAGCTGTTCAGAGAAGCGGCCATTGAGGCAAAAAAACGAGGCGAAATAGAACAAGCAAAAGAATATTTACGCAGCGCTAAAGGATTCGATGCATTGATTGAAGCAACCAGAAGTGGTTTACCTATTGATGCTACATCCATACCGACACCACCACAATTGAATGAGGATTTCCTTGTTGTAAGTAAACCAACCGATGAGGATGAGGGTAGTGATGCCATTCCTCGTTCGGTATTTGATATTGATCGCGATGAATTATATGATAAAATTGCTCAAGAACTTAAGCAACAGATTGAGGTAAGTTGTGTGATGTTGTGCTATTTTTGTTAATGTCATTAATATATTAATGCGCCAACGTCAATGATGATGAACGTCATAGATGTGTATTCGTAATCGTGAATATTTTCTAAAAATGGGTGACATCCCTACATCGAGCAAATTCGAGAAATATGCGGCTGACAGTAAAAAAGATTTGAATATGTTGCTTATTCGACGAAAGAATGGTGATCCAATACCATCTTATCGAGTTGAAGAACGCACATTTTCGATTGTCGTAGCGAATTTAGACGTACCATTGAATGAACTTCACGTGGAAGTTATACGTGCATTTGATTTTTCTGGCACACCTACTATCGATACTTATGTACGAGCAGATTTTCCTTTCCCATCTGTAGGTTACCTTTGGTTACAAATAATTTTGTTTACTGAGTTTATCATTATTTTAGGAAAATCCCCAATGGAAACGAACTAAAACATTTCACGACAGTTTAACTCCAGGTGAGTTTTTTAATCATATTTTCAATTCTAAATCGTTTTTTTTCATTAATCGACTTTTTTTAGAATACAATGATACTTTATTTTTCGAGATTGATCGAAAATCCCGTTCATTACCGCGTATTTTAAAGCGACATCCACTGAAACTAACAGTTTATGCAAAAGGGTGCGTGTTTGGCAAATATAGTTCCTGTTTTGATCAGTTTAATTGCAGTGGTTTTCTACGGAGCGATAATCTCATTGGTACCGTGCTGATGAAACTAAATGATTTGGAAACCAAATGTACAATACACGAATGTTCAGCTTGGACGCAAGGACGAAAAGTGATTAACGGACGTTTAGAGGTAAAAGTAAAGATTCGTGAACCATTACTTGCGAAACAAATCGAAGAGATCAAAGAGAAATGGATTGTATTCTCATAATGTTCCAGTTTATTTTCCGTGCTATCATACTGTTATTTTTGTTTTTCTTTGTTATCGAATTTTTATTGGAATTTTATCAGTTAAATTTTACCAATGAACGAACGATGAATGATGAACATGATGATTAAAACTAATGAATGAATAAATGAAAATTATTTCTAAAAATTATCCCCATTTTTTTACTTTTCTTTTGTTATTGTTATTAATCAAATTTAAATTTGTAATATAATAAGAATCATAGCCAAAAAAAATGTAGATATTCAAAACATTTGTTTGTTTTTTTGCATTGAGTTTTCAATTTTAGTTGTTTGTGTATTTGGTAGTTATTTTGGATCGGCAGGCTTTTTTGGCTGTTGTTGAATGTGTGCCATCTGAAATTTTTTTCCAGATTAAATATCATATTAATTGTAGCAACATTCATTATGTTTTTTATAATTGACAGTGTTTGTTTACCAAGTATTTCAAATGAATCAAGGTTGAAAAAAAGGAATTCAATTCAATTATCACCGGGTTCAGTACCAAAAAAAAAGAACAAAGCATAGCCACACAAGCATATAAAAAACACAAATCCATAAAGGAAAAAGATTCGATTTCAATTTGATTTTATCATTTTTTTTTCTTTCGAAATAATTTTCTTTTCTTAAAAAAATAATAATAATAATAATCATAGCAAAGAAATATCATTTGTACAAATTAATTTATGTATGTATGTATGTATGTCATTACATAGGTCAATCGATCGGTCATAGTTTGATTTTATCTCCAATCCAAAATTGTCTCCATATTCCAAAAAAAAGGTCAATTATATATAAATCAATGATAATTAAATCGAATTATTAATAATGATGATTATGGTGTTTGTGTGATGTTGATAATGACGATGATGATCAGAACGTTTGAAGAATATCAATAATGATGATGAGATATATATTTATCCAATAATAATTATTGTGTGTTTGTTATGTGTATAGTAATAGGTTTCACAATCATCAAAATATTTCATAATTTCGAAAAAATAATAATAAAAATATACAGAAAATTATGGAATCAGGCCTAATATTGTGTGTGCTCATTGATTGATTTGTTTATGATAATAAAATGGTTAACAGAATTTAACATTTTTTTTCTTATAATAACGAAAAATATATAGACTTATTATTATCGAATGTGTTTCAATTGTCAATATTTGTGTGTGTGTGTGTTTACTTGTTGTATATTGCTTTATCCAGACACATCTTTCTATTACTTTAAAAAAAATAAAAATCTGCTGAATTTCCTAAGTTATCCATACACATCATTTGATCATTTGTTTTTCTTTCCTGTGTGTGTGGGTGGATGTTTTTGTTTGTTTGTGAAATTTATCCCTCTTCCCAAATTTAATTTAAACAGAATTGTAATCATCATCAAAAAAAAATCAAAAAGATTTCCTTTAAACTGACTAAAAAACGATTA
>ERZ500997.495-NODE-495-length-11151-cov-5.299027_pt1 | contig 11151 bp, 10 predicted proteins | sample MGYA00248826_ERZ500997 | MGnify/ENA primary metagenome ERZ500997 (study PRJEB25958, sample SAMN03398524) | human skin metagenome | study: EMG produced TPA metagenomics assembly of the Human Skin Microbiome Metagenome (human skin metagenome) data set.
ATTCAAAATGATGACAAAAAATTGGTTGAAAAATTCCGAATAGTGTGAATGGAATAGATCCATGTACAGGTGTTTAATGATAAAAGTGAAAACAGTGAGAAAACAAAACCAAAACAACAACAAAAAAAATCGATCCAGAAATTCATTAAGCAGTAATATTGGACATGATAACAACAACGACGGAAAAAAAGAGAAAGAAAAAGGCACAAAAATGAAAATTATTTTTTTTTACACAGGAACAAAAAAAAAACAAAAGCAAAATAAATTAAATTTAGGTCGAAAAAAAAGAGAAATTGAATTTTTTTTTTCTGTTGTTGCTGATGGATAAAAAATAATCCAAAAATATCAGGATGGATTGGATTCAAATAGGGAAAACCTTGGGATTTTTTTTTTGTTGTTGTTCACATAAAACTTGGCGCTTCTTGTCCGGTCAATAAACGAAACATGGAAGTTGGCATCGTTTTCATGTGAATCTAAAACGAAAAAAAATGGGAAATGAAAAAATCATCAATGTTTTTTTTGTTGTTGTTGTTGAAACAAATTATAGATTATTAATCAATATTTTTTTAATTAAAATAGAAAAACCTACTTCACCAACCGAAGTGGCCAATAGATTGACAATTCGATCATGCGGTACAGCTACAACCTGTAATTTGAAAAAAAAGATGAATAATTACCATAAAGAAAATTCTAGAATATCGAAAGAATATTGAAGCATACACTTTGTCCATTAATTTCAATAATACGATGACCAACACGTACACCACCACGTTCGGCTATTCCACCACGAAGTAAACTACAAATCTGAAGAATGATGAAGAAAAATTATCAATAATAAATTTCAACACAAAATTCCAAATAACATACAACACCATTCTGTACGCTAAATCCTAATTGATATTTTGTATCAGGACGTTTAATTTTTACTTCAACAACCGGTGGACAAGGAACAATTGTAAATTTAACGACAGTTTGATTTTTAGTGTTCTGCGGAAAAAAATTTTGCATTTCGAAAAATGAAATTTTTTTGAAATTAAACAAGACCATTACCTTGACATAATTTTGACAAGTAGATAATGGAAGACCAACCAAACTGATGCCATTAATGGCAATAATTTGATCACCAATATTCAATTGTCCACAACGAGCACTAGGACTATTTTGGGCTAAATTTGCTATGACCACTGTAGGGAGCATTGAACCCCATCCCGATTCAACGATTACGATTCCGAGTATTTCGCCTTTTTGTTTGGGCACAATGACCTAAATTTTTTTCCCCCATTCAGATAGAAAAACGAACGGATTGAATTGGAATGTAAATCATTCAAGTATATAAGTAAGTGTATGTCGTTCAAAATTTCTTACTTCTTTTTGTTTTTCTCTTTTTGAAAACATTTCGAGTTCATCGCCGAATATTTCTTGTGAGTTAAGTACTTCTTGATAATCCATTTCCTTTAAAAAGCTACTATCTTTAATACCATTAGCTTTAAGAAATTCCATATAAGCCACTTGAAATGCTTGACCAATCGATTGGGCAATGTACTGTGCTTCCTCCGATTCGAACACATGGCATATCATTTTTGGTGAACGTTTGATTCCGGAATCATTTTGATCATCGATCTGTGAACGACGTCTGGCCATCAACACTAATAAATCACCAATGTCGGCAATATATGATATTGTACGAAGGGCATGATCCATCATAATTTCCTGTTTGACGAATGGTGTTGATAACGAAGGTGGTAATGATGAAAGGAAATGATAGAGAAAAAGAAAAAAAAGACATTGACAAAACAAAAATAACAAAACAAAACAAACACATACTTTTAAATCTGTATTCAAAACCATAATTTTTTCCGTTGAAATAAACAGATCGACTTCAGTGCTTGGTTGTGATTCTCCTTCCGGTGCCTTTACGATGAAACATAACCGGAAAAAACAAACAAACAATAATTAATAAATTTAATGTGGAATTCAAAAAAATAAAAAGATCAATGATCGGATCGATTATTCTGAGGAATGTTTTTTTTGTTTTGTTTCACGAAACTATTACTAATATTATACGTAAACTTACCAATGACTAAACAATGAATTTGTTTTTGAATGCAAACAAAAATTTTAAAATTTTTGTTAAAAATTAACATTAATTTAGATTTATTATCATCAACAACAACACTAACCTTGATACGGGAAACAGCTTCTTCTGCTTGCATCATACGTGTTGCTTTTGTTGGTTGTCCATCACAAACTAATTGTGTTGAACCAAGATAACGAGCACGAAATAATACACCTTCGATCAAAACTTTTGATGGCCATTTTCGAACTGGAAAAAAAATAACAACAAAAAATAGAAAATAAATTAGATTTGAATAGAAATAAATAATCGATAACTTACATAGGAAATGATAAGAGAGAAAAAAGTAATGAAAAGATTTTATAAGAAAAGATAGTGTGTGTGAAAAAAAAGTATTAATGAAAATTAGTTATTTTTTCCAAATTAAAACAAACCGTTGATTTGTTTATTATCATTATTACCTTCACGTGATGTGTTTGAACGTTTTGTTTGAGTCTAGTATATGTAGGAAAAGTATTCAAGAAAAAAAAAACGATAAATGAGAATTTTTTTTTGAAACATTTGTCATTATTACCTTTTCATCATAGAATTCTTTGTCATCATTTTGATTTAAACGTTGACTACCAAGTAGCCGATCAGTTTCTTGATCAGTATCACAGTCTAATGAGAACGATAATTTGAAAATTTATATTTTAAAAAAAATGAAGAATAAAAATGATAATAAGTGATTACTAACCATCATCAGGATGTCTAACGTTTGAAGCTGGTAATGATGATGATGAACCAATAGGTGTAACATTCGAATTGTTAATTGTTCCTGGAACATTTGTAGAATTCACAGTAGTTTTTGGTTGTAATGGTTGTGACTGAGTATCTTGTGTAGGTGATTGATCTAATTGTTGCGTTGACTTATGATAATGATGATATTGATGATGATTGATAGATGAAGATGATGATGATGGTGGTGGTGGGGGTCCATGATGTGCTAATGCAGATGAAACGGATGATGCAGCCGATGATGCTGACGATGATGATGATGCATTATGATGATGGTGATGATGATGATGAAGTGAACCTTCACCAGGTGAATTAGGCGATTGCAACATTGTTGGACTATTGCTTAAATTTGGATAATTTTGTTGATGATGTTGTTGAACACTGGATGGTTGTGGTGATATATGATGATGATGATGATAATAATTATGATAAGAATTATGGCCATATGAATGAGGTGGTGATTGTGGTGAATTAGAAACAGCATCCATTGTCGATCTAGGAGATAATGTATTGGTATTTGTATTAATATTTTGATTGGTCGACAATGATGATGATGAATGAATCGATTTATTTGGCATTGATGCTCGCTGAATCGATATATGTGAATTTGATCTGAAAAAAAGTTTAATAAACGATAATTTAAATGAAATTGACGAGGAATAAAAACATACCTGTTGTTAGATGTTGTCGAACTTGGACAATATTTATTATCATGAATCGGTATTCCTGTTAGTTGTCCAGTTGTTTGACATTGAATATCAGTAATGTCGATTCGTTTTGGTTGATTCAATGAATTGGATGTGCCATCAGCCAGTGGAAAATTATGTTTTACCGCATTCGTTTCATCTATTTTTTTTTTTTAAGAAAAATTGAAAATTGAATTTAAGGAATTTTAACAAGAAAAATTATTCTTCAAAAAATACCTGTAATCATTTGATGATAACTAAATGAATTTGAATTATCAAACGAAATTTGATTCGAATCTTTATTATCAACATTATGAATTCTGTTATTTGAATTCAATGTTGTCAAATTGGATTCATCTTTTATCGTATACGGGTTATTTTTTTCATCAACATTAAAATATGATGGTTGTGATTGGCCATTGATAATTTTTGTTTTGGTGACGTCTTGATGTTGTTTACCAGTGTTATGATAATAATTATCATAAGAATTCGAATTAAGAGATTCACCATCACCATTCACCGTTTGATGTTGATTATTGTTGAATGATGATGATTGTGGTAAATTTGCTGTCGATGTTGTTTCACAACCGATTACAGTTCGACCATTAGATTTTTGATATTCATGATAATAATTATCGGATAATGGTTGTTGTTGATCATTATTTATTATTGGAACATGATCACGATCATCATCATCATCAGCATCATCATCATATTCCATCATTTCACCATCATCATCGTCATCGTTATCGCTTGAAGGCAAACCGGATGAAAGACCATCTTCAAGAACGGGCATAATATTCATTAATTTTGTATTAGTTCCATTCAAATCAATATCATTGTCGGGTATTATTGATGATGATGATATTTTATCCTTATAATAATCACGATCATTACCAGACAAACATAAATCATCAACATCTAAATGTGTTAAATATTGATGATGTTCAAGAAAATCTTTACCATTAATTAATTCTGGTGATAAACATATGAATGAACTTAATTTACTTTTACGATTATTTCCATCACCATTATTATTGTCATTGTTATTATTATTATTATTAGTATCAACGGTTGATGATGTTGCCGATGTTTGATCAAGTTGTAAATCATTATTACTAATACCGCTATCAGCTACAATCAATTCATTTTCATCATTTTGTGTTGTAAAATGAGATCTTATATAATTCTTACGAAATTCTTTATTTCGATGAAAATGTGATGACGATGATGAACCACAATCATCATTATAATGATATTTATCGCCAGATTTATTACTATCATCACTGGATTCTAGTGAACCGGATTTATTCATTTTTAGATAATCAGATGAATGGCCAGTAGTGGATGCATTCGTAGTTGAAGAAAATTTTCTTAATGTTGTCATTTTTGCAGCCGTTGTTGTTGATAATTCATTTGATTGAAGACTTTTAAATGATGTTATACTATGCGATAATGATGATTCATTATTGAAAGATTTTTTCATTTTATTCGTTGCATTCGATGAAATCATATAATTATCATCAAATTCTTGCCGTTGTTGTTGATTTTCTAGCTCACATGGTTCGGATTTCAAATTATTATCACTAAATTGTTTCAATGGTGATGGTTTTGCACTGATTGATGCATTATCTGTTTCACTATCGATGGCAGTTTCGATATTCGATATATTTAAAATTGATTTAACTATTTCATCACAACTGATTTGTGTTTGCTGAATAATATTAGAAGAATTATTATTATTATATTCTTGAATTGGTAAACTATTTTGACTAGATTCTTCAAACGATGATAATTGTTGATTGGAATCATTTGCCATCATTATTATTTTGGATTTGTTCGATGTTGAACGCCATCCAGATGCAGATGGTAATGATTTTTTTATCGGTCGATTATTTGATTGACAAGAAAAACTTGATGAACTATTAACATCGGTACTGGAAAATGTTGCCGATGTTGATGATGATGATGAATGTGGTGAATCATTTTCTGATGATAATGTTATAGATTTTAATGCATTATTATTAGTATTATTAATTATCGGTTCTTGTTTTTCTATTATTGGTTGTTGTTGTTGAATAGATGTCATACTATTGCAATAATCATTATTTATTATGTTATTAGTTGATAATGATGATGATGATGATATGATTCGTTGTGGATAACCAGGTTTTGGTCCATAACGTTTTGGTGAGCCTTCATATTGAGCTATCGGTACCGAACCAATAATACGTGCAATCGGTAATTCATTAATATCGAATTCGGATTTTTTCTCAATCGATATACTTGAATAATCGGATTCGGATATAATATCATTATGATCAACAATATAATTATTATTATCAAAGACTTCTGTTGTTTGAATATTATCATCATCATCATCATCATTATCAATGATAACATTATCTTTATTGTCAGTATTTTTCGATACAATCGATAATTTATTCTTTAAATCGGTGACAAATTTTTCACAAACCAAATTCATTTCATTTGTTATATTCTCATCATCATCATCATCATCATCGTCATCAATCATTGTTTGATTGGTGGTGGTAATAAATTTTGTTTGCATTTCCGACAACAATGTTGTTTGATTAGGTGGTGATTTTGTTTGTTCAACACATTCTTGATTATTTGAAATTTCGGAAGAAGATTGATGATCACTATGATGTTTATGTTCAATAAATTTGAATTTATTACGATTCTTATTATTATTGTTATTATTATTGCTCGATGATGATCGATTATTAGTCATAATTAATTCAATTGTTGCACAATTATTATCATTATTATTATTATTTACCGAATCAATGTTTATATCACTTGAAGAAAGAATTCGATCATCATTTTTATATATAACAGTTGATTCTATTTCGGATTGCTGTTTTTGTTGACTAGAATCATTTTCATTTAAATATTTTGGATTCTGTTCCATAGTTCGATCATCATCAACATCATAATTTATGGCTGATAAATTATTAATGATAACATTTTTGTTCGAATCATTTGTCGATGAACAACATTGATCAACATTCGATGATAATGATGAAGAATTTACCAATAATAATTCATTATTATTCTGATTCTGAATGTTTGGAATAGAATGTTTATTATTACGGAATTGAGCTACACTAGATGGCATGGTTGATGATGATGATGATGGATTTTTTTTGTCACTACAATTATCATTGGCCGAAAATTTGGCCATATTATCATTAGTTTCCATCAAATCGGGTGATGGTGCTAAATCCATAAAATTAAATGATGGTCGTATAACCATTGAACCAATATTTGATTTAAGTTTATTCTTAACTACAGCCGATTTAGTCATAGCCATTTGATGATTTGGATTAATCGGATGATGATGATAACGTTTTTTTGATCGTGTACTACGACTTGAACTAAATAATTCATTACCACCGGCAATTGCTAGTTGATGATCATGACGAGATTTTAAATCATTTTTTTGATAATTAAATTGAAATTGATAAGAATTATTGTCATCGATAGCATTTACATCATCATGATCACCATCATCATCATCATCCGCATCATTATAATTATTTCGTTTTATATTATTAGTAGAATCGATTGATTTATTAATTGACATATCGACAATATTTTTATCTTGATCCATATTAATACGACTGAATAGAATATCATCTTCATCATTAAGATCATAATCAAAATTATTTTGTCGACATTGTTGAATATCTAATTTTGAATTTTGAATACGAGAATCATCTTCAGCAGGTGATAAAAGTAGATTATCTAATCGTAATTTTGCTGCAATTGTTGTTTGTTCATGATGATTTTTTAGCCTTCTTGGTCGTTGATGAATGGAATTATTTGTTTTTGTTTCATTACCACAAGAAATTGATTTTCTTGATATCAATGATGATGTTTCATTTGATGATGATCGATCACGTGAATAGCCGCTTACAATCAAATCATCATTATTATTATTATTATTGATTGAACGAATTTTCGATTTCAATTCAGAATCATCTGATTTTTGTTGTTGTTTAGTAATCTTTGAATCATCTACCGGGGATAATAATGATGTTGGCAATGGTGGTGGTGATGGTGATGGTGATATACCCATAAAATTCCATAATCTTTTTCCATTATTACTCATACGATTTGAATTTTTTATTAATCTTGACTGTTGTTGTTGTTGTTGTTGTTGAATTTTTGATTTTTTATTATTCAAATCAATCGATGATGATAATGATTGTCCATCAATATTGTAAGATGAACAATCATTATCATTATTTTTGATATGATAATCATTGACAATATTATCATTATTACAACATTCATCAACCGAATCATTATAATCCATAGAATTTTGTTTATTATTATTATTACTAATATTTGTATTAATATTGGAAGGCGATATTAATAATTTAGTTTTTGGTCGACATTTTGGAAATAATTTTTCAATAAGCTCAGCATTTTCAATCAAAACATCATCATTTAGATTTTGTATCGATTTATTTACGATATTTGTATCCGTATTTGATTGCGGTAATTGTTGTTGTTGTTGTTGTTGTTGATGTATAATTGAATGATATGAATGACTTTGATGCATAAAATGATTTTTATTCAAATTTGATGCGTTTGAATTGTTATTGTTGTTATTATTCTTTTTCCAATCACTACCATCAATCGTTTGGTATGGCATTTCGAAATTTTTTTTTCTTCAAAATTTTTGATTGATTGATTGATGATTTCGATAGGCACTGATGAAAATTTTCTTTTTACTTGCTGTTATTTATTGGTTTATGGTGATAATGATGATTTTTAATTAAGCTCTGATCATCAATAATAAATTTCAAAAGAACAATGAACCAAAACAAGACAAAAAGATTCGAAATGTCAAAGTTTCTTTTTTTTGTCGAATAAAAAAGAGTTAGATTCAATTCGAATGATGATTAGTTAGCTGGAATTCCAATGAAGTTTTGTTGTTATTCGATAGGGTGTGTTGATAAGAATATTTTTCTTATGGGTTTTTTTTTCCTAAATCAAACAAATGAAAGTTTCATTGAAAGATTCATTGAAATTTTGGATGAAAAAAAATATTTTCTAAAGATGAAAAAGATTTTTTTTTTCGTTTCAAAAAGAAAACAAAAACAAATATATCGAATGGGTTACACGTAATTCTTGAATGTATTGAATTGAAAAAAGGAAGAAACTTTTTTTTCTATTGTTATTTCTGCTTCTGTGGAATATGATAAACAAGAATTTTTTTTATATTCTTGGTTAGTTGTTTGACAAAACACACACACACAGGGAGTACCATACCTTGTATCATAATGAAAAAAATGAGAAAATATTCTATGATCATCATGAAGAAGAAACTACAACAACAACAACAACAACGAGAATGAGAATTTTGCAATATAGATTCGACGACTATTTAACCAAGAAAAAAAACCAATTCTTTTTTTTTTTTTTTTTTGGCTGACGAGTCCATTCCATTTCATTCCGTTCATTCATTTCATTCATATGAACTATATATATCCAGCGGGCCATTCGTTTTTTTGTTGAAACTATCACAAAAAGTTTGTTCTTGTAACCGTTAAGTTGTGTGTGTGAACCCGATTTCGGTCGCTTATATTTCCCGTCATCAGCGCATACGCAATTTGGCCAGTTTTTTCTTTCATAACTTTGGGTTTTTTTCAATGGGAAAAAAATGGGATTTACCCGAATAAATGATGAAAAAAAAAATAGTTAAATGTGATTGAATTTTTGTGGCACACACACACACAGTATATGATTTTGATATATATAAGTGTGTGTGACACATCTTGAAATATATTTTTCAAAGTGGAAAAAAATCATCATACCTTTTCAGATTTTTTGTACATAATTATAATGGATAGGGTGAGCTTTTGGTTTTACACAGAATCACTGAATTGTTGTTGTTAGCTAAATTGTTTTGTTGAATTATGATGATCATGCAACAATAAACTTCCGTTATTAATATGATAGTGGTGACATCTTTTTTCAACATTGAAATAAATATTAGGATTTTTTTTTGTCTTTTAATGATAATTTGGAAGTTTGTGAAAGCCAAAACAGTGGATTCTTTTTAAAAAGCCGATTTTTTTTCGTTTGAAAATGAAAAATTTTAATTAATGAAATGGATTTCTTATTACCCATTGAATTGCAGATTTTTTTTTAGTTTAAATTGTTGGGAAACAAAAAGGATTAATTTTTTGTTTTGTTTTTTTGCTTTTGGAGAAATAATGAATTTTCCCACTAGACTAATGTCAATAACAGAAACGATGCTTTGTATATATCGATGATGTTGCAATTCATTTTGTTTTTCGATTATTTTATTCTTTATTCTTTGCATTTAAAATTGTATCTTTAAAATTGGTTCACATTATTCAACGATAAATTTTCATTATGTAAATCATTATATTTGATGAAACGAAATGCTCATGTACACACACACAGAATATAGAATATACATTGATAACATTTGGTAGCCGGAAATGATTCTTTAAAAAATCGATTCTCTTGAAGATTTTTCGGTTATTACCGCGGTCATTTTCAAAGATATTTTAGCATCTTGTGGGATAATTGAACAAGTGTGATACTGGGAAAAAAAGAGAATCACTAATGATAATTTAATGAAAATGATGACAATATTATTCGGAATTTTTGGTTTAGAATGAAATGATTTCAATGACATTCGATTTTTTTTTCTTTCTTTCTTTTCGAACCATTAGCTTCCCTGCCGAATTTTTTTATATGTTAAGTTTTGGTCACAATCTTATCGAATCGTTTTTTTTGGTAGCGGCATAGCGACCAATTAATTTTGGCCAACTCGCGCGTTTTTTTTTCCTCACTCACACTTCATTTAATCTGAATGGCGCGTTTGTTCAACCAATTATGTTATCTCAATTGAAGCAACAGCTAATGTTGCGTTGATGTACATATATGGTTTGGAATACATTGAATGATCTAAAAAAAACTACGCGCGCTATTCGTTGCGTTATGTTGTAGAGGCGCAACAAGTTTTCTGCTTAAATCCAAAATCAAACATAAAAATGAACCACTACTTTTTTTGACATAATCAAACAACCATTGTATCATTTTGGGTTATTCATAAATGAAATTTTTTTACAAACATTAACTAATACTACTACCTTGATAAAATGATGGTGTGCGCGTTTTTTTTATTATTCGCTCGCTTAGCACACAAAAATCCTCATCATTATCATCATTATCCTCTTCTTCTTCGTTCTCCGCCCATATTATATCCAATTGTTGAGCGCTCGCCAAAAATCGATGTCGAATGTCGTCGTCGTTGTTGTTGTTCTTGTATCTTTTTTTTTTTTTTTTTTTTTTTTTTTTTTGTTGTTTTTTTTTTTTTTGAATCCATTATTATCAACAAGAAAAAAAATATTTTTATTATTATAAAAACAGAATTAATAAAAAAATTTTTATAAAGAATTTTTTATTTTGATTCATTTTAAAACTTTTTAAATTCTTGAACAAAACCGGAATACAGATTAAATTTCCGGAACATTTCTTGTTAATAAATAACCGAATTTTTGAATGTGAATTGTTTTTGTTTTTAGTTGAATTTTTTAAAGT
>ERZ500997.496-NODE-496-length-11145-cov-8.474482_pt1 | contig 11145 bp, 9 predicted proteins | sample MGYA00248826_ERZ500997 | MGnify/ENA primary metagenome ERZ500997 (study PRJEB25958, sample SAMN03398524) | human skin metagenome | study: EMG produced TPA metagenomics assembly of the Human Skin Microbiome Metagenome (human skin metagenome) data set.
GTTCGACAAATAAAATAAGAATAATCAATCATTTTTATTGATAAGAATTAATATCAAAATCATCTGAATTTTTTCTCCGAGTGATCATCATGATAGAAATTATTGATTATATCCGATTTAAATGAATAACAAGAATCGTCGACGTGGAATCCCACAAAATAAATCCCTCTTGTCTATTCGACAATTAGTTTCATATAAATAATAAAAAATTTATCAAAAATCTATCAACATCTTCGTCATCAATTATGATTTGGACACAAATAAATTCTTTAAAGATTAACTATCTATGACCTATGAATATTTGTGGCCAAATGACGTATATTTCACATGATCATGGGATAAAAATACCAGCCAAAAACAATAATAATAAAATATTCATGAATGATGTTCCAAAGTGGATTAATATAAATGAATAGTTAGAATAAATAATTTCAAATAATGAGAAAAAAGTGATTAAATCGAAAAAATATTTGAATTTGAACAATTTAAATTTAAAATATTATGGACATTGACAGCAAAAGATGGCGTTCTTTTTCCTAATATTTCAGCTGATATTAAATGATAATAATATGCTCGATAGTTGACTATTATTGTAAATGTACTCTCTGTTTGCAAATATTTTTATTTATTTAATACATATACATCCTCAATAATGGATGACAACAAACAATCAAAATAATTATTATGCATTTTTTGTTTCTCATATTTGTATGCTTCAATGAGTTTGTAATTTGATCAATAAATTGTAAACATTTTTCTCATTGTGAAATTGTAAGTCCTCGATAATGTCCTGATCAGATTTTAATGTTCATATATCAACAAACCTTATTGTCTACAACGCATCTATTTTATTTTGTTTTATTATTTCATCTTATCGATTAATGATTGCATTTTAAATACAAATAATAATCATGTCTAATAAAGAGCAGATTTGCATATGTAATGATAATGAATTTGTATCCGATTCTTGTTCGTCAGATTCTTCATCCACTTCGGAAGAATTTTATGATGCACCTGAAGTTATGGCATTGGAAATAATCAATGATAATGATATCGACAAGCAAACACAAATAAATAGTAATAATAACAACAATACAAATCCAGCATCGTCTTTGATGGCCGATAGTGGCATTTATTCCATGAATTCAAGTCATGTTGAACCATCTCAATCACCCGCAATCATGGAAACGATTGAAAACAAAATTGAATGTCTTCATTCTAATGATAAAAGTATTGAGTCGTCAACAATAGAGACAGTTACAGTACCGGCACCACTTCCTCCACCAAGATCAAGAAAGAAGAAAAATATCAGAATGAGTGTGGCTTCTGATGAATCGAACGAAATTAATACAGGCAATCATTCCTCTGCCGAAAGTCAAAGCGTAACAAATTCAATAGAAATGGCTACGCCTGGATTTCAAATCCATGCACAGAATTTATCTAGCATTCTTGATGATATTGCAAGTATAAAAGGTGATCTAAGTATAACCGAATGCGATAAACGAAGTGCGTTCCATGATGATGTTATGGCAAACAAGGCAACTGATAAAAAATTGAATAAACAAGATTTCATTTTTTCGAAGGAACAGCTTGAAGAGATTTCCCGGAATTTGATCACTAAAGAAAATTTACCAAGTAGTAGCGGAAGTATTAATGCTCAAAAAATAGAATGTCCGGTACCTGAAAATGCACAATCAATTGATTCCAATCAAGTAGTGATGAATGTGAGTAATAATGACGAAGTACAACATACACGATCAGATGATATTATGCCTAAATGTTTAAATCCATTGAGTTTACATCTGATGAAACTGACTAATACAGAAATGACCAACAATTCAATGGAAAAAGAACCTTCATCTACAAGCTTGGCTGATTCAACATTCAAAAGCGTAACATCATTGATTTCTTCCACTTTGAACGAAATGAAAATCGAGAAAAAAGGAACGCTAGACAAAAAAAATAAAAAGAAATTGTTAGATTCAATCGAAAATGATGATGGATTCGATATGAATGACGACGATGACGAATATGATGAATATGATAAAAACTATAGTGATTATAAAGATGGAAGGTTAAAATCAAAAATTCGTGATTTAAAGCGTATTGGTTCTGGTCTGATCAAAGGCGTAAAAGGTGTGAAAGCTACATCGGCAAAAAGACGTTCCACATTTCATGTTGATCCAAACGAAAGTGATATAATACCGCCTGCACCGCCACGCTATAAACTGAAAATCAATCACAAAAGAGGAAGTGGTGATTTTGAAGGATTAAAATTAATACAAGAAATCAATGATTGTAAAGGAGCCATTTGGTGTATGAAATTTAGTAATTGTAGTCAACTGTTAGCTGCTGCTGGTCAAGATCATCTACTAAGGGTTTATTGTTCACAAAAATCATGGAAATATTTTACTCAATTACGAAATAAAGCTTCTGGCCAACATGTTTCACCGAATTCAACTAGAGAACGTAGTTCGAATGGTGATTCTTTTGGACGAAGTCAAACGCAGAAATCATCATATTCACGCAATGGAAGTCTCAATACCTGTGATTCGCACAACAATTCATCTTCATCATCTAATTCATCGGCATTGGCCAAAGAGTTCTATAAGGATGAAGATAATACCTTATCTGAAGAAGGTCCCTTGCTACTTTTCACTATATATCGAGGCCATACTGCCGATGTGTTGGATTTGGCTTGGTCTAAAAATCATTTTCTTTTGTCATCATCAATGGACAAAACTGTTCGTCTTTGGCACATCACACAGATCGAATGTTTGTGTACATTTAGGCACATTGATTTCGTGACCACTATTCAGTTTCATCCGAGAGACGACAGATATTTTCTAAGTGGTTCGCTTGATGGAAAATTGCGTCTATGGAATATACCGGATAAACGAGTAACATTATGGAATGAAGTTCCATCATTGTCCAGTCAACGAGGTAGTGGAGGAATCAATAATGTCAGTGATTCAGATATGAATCCATCACACGGTTTGATCACGGCGTCATCGTTTGTTCAGAACGGCAAATTTGCTGTCATCGGTACCTATGATGGTCGAATAATTTTCTATACAACAGATCAGTTAAAATATTTCACCCAAATACACGTGAATAGCAAAAATTCGATCGGTTCTTCAGCCAGTCAGACTGGTGCTACTAGACGATTCCGTACGAATAAAGTAGCCGGTATTGAGAGCATTGATGCTAACAACAAAATATTAGTCACCACAAATGACTCTCGTCTTCGATTATATGATCTTCGTGATCTGTCATTAACATGCAAATATAAAGGCTGCATAAATCAATCTAGCCAGATTAAGGCATCTGTGTCGCATGATCACAAATATATCATATGTGGATCAGAAAATAATTCATTCTACATTTGGCGTACACAAGATAATTCAACTATTGGCCAACGACGGGATCGTAATAAGCAATACGAATGTATACGTTTGTTGAATATACCATTACATCAAATGGTTCCTTCTGCAGTCTTTCCGGCGGCAACAACAACCGAATTATCAACTTCAACCGGTGTTAAAAATGATTCTATCAATTCAACTTATACATTTCCTAATCATCTGGAAACGACAAAAGAAGGTGACACAATCGTTAATAAAGTAGGAAATGTTGAACCTCGAGAAAGTTTTGATTCGAATATTCCTCAACCAACACCATCCACATCTTCGACCACATCAGCGCCGATGGCGAAATCGAATGCAGCCACCAAAATTGTCACATCGGCTATATTTGCGTCGGTACCGGGTCAAATCGAAGAAAAAGCTCGTTATATAATAGCGGCAGCAGATTTTAACGGATACATTCGAATTTTCAGTAAACATTGATTTGATAATAATTTTTAATGTTTTTATTTACAACAAAATACAATTTATTTAACTTTATTTCGAAGCGGATATTTTCTACTTAAAGACGATGTTTCGGTCGAATCCTGGTGATCATGATGTCTAAGTTTTTTGTAGTGATGATGATCATTATTATTATTACCATTCTGTGACAACGGTAAGCGTTCATCGATCCCCACTCTAATTATCATCTGACAATCGGACATTTTTGATACAGGAGAAAAATGATGATTAACAATATCGCCATTTGTTTTAGGGATTTTTTCACTGGAATTTATATTTTCATTTTCGTCACTATTCATTGAAATACCAACAATCGGTTTTTGTAGCTTAGTATGCATATATTTTTTGCCATTCTCATCCGAACATTGCAAAGATGGCGTGAAATCATTCGCTTGGTTCAATATATCATTTTCCGACAAATGTTTCTGGAGAATTTGACCATCATTAAATTGTGATTTTTTAGAATCGACTGGACTACCATGATCCTCACTGATGTATGTTTCTAACCCTGTTTCTTCATTCAGATTACTACCGTTTGGTAAGATTAGCTTTCTTGATTTTGTCGAATTTAAATACACTCTTGCATATGGATTCTGTTTGGAAATCGGCGATCGTTTTAAACGTTTGATTTCTTTAAGCAAACTATTGGTTATTGAATTTTCGGGAGATTTACGCTTCTTTTTGATGACTGATGAAATTTGCAACGTTGTATCTTCTATATTTTCGGCGCTATCAGTGTTGCCCAGTTGCGTTGCAGGATTTTTTTCTGTTGGATTTTGATCCGTTGCTTTGGAAAACAATTTTTTCGAATAAATTGAATGATGTGATATTATCTTGGAAAATAGTTTTTGATGCTCCATTGATATAATTTTTTTGTCATGCGAATGAACAGAAAAATCGGGATTCTCAATGATATTTAAGGTTGTTTCGAAAATCTCACGTTGTGTATTCAACCAATTCTGTTTAATTTTTTCACGTCTACACACCATATAAGTTAATGTTCGTAATCTTTCCAGATGATAACGGAATAAAAGTATTCGATTTTTGTGATATTTTAATTGTTCTTGGAATTTTTCCTCAAAAGTCATTTTGATCAATGAATTACCATAGTTTGCTAAACGTTTCAACTTCCAATATTCATAAATTATCTGGACAATCTGATTTAATGATGTTTGATTAACAGAATAGTTTTTTACGACTGAAAAGTTTTCACTATTGTTCTCTACGATGCTACCGTTATTATAATTATAAATTTGAGAGATCTGTCGCAATAGAATATTATAATTTTAAAAGAATTTTAAATAAATGAATATTTTGAACATACTTCTTGACAAATTTGGTTGACATCGATATATTTCCAAAACTCACATTGCTCCGCATTTAATTCATCTTGTTCGTCAGTTTCATTGCCATTTTCTCCAATGGATCTGGCATAAAAATCAATTTCGTTGATTTTTTCATCACTATTAAGGAAATGAAATCTATGAAAAGTGATAAAGCTAATAAGTTATGCGTATCATACTTGTTCTTTTTTTGACTGATACATGCTTTTGAATGTTTTTCGCAATATGATTTCAATCGAATACCAGATTTCTCATCAGTCAAAACAATTTTCATTTTTAGTTTGTGTTTGAATGCACAGGTTACATGATATGAGCAGCGACAATTTTTCTCCTGAGAAAGATTTCGAAAAAACAATGATTAAATTAGATTTAATAATTTAAATAATGGATACGTACCGCACAAATGATGGGTGCACCTTTCCTAATATTACAAAGTGAACAAATTAGATTCCAGCGCCAATTTGGAATCGACTTAATTTCAATTGGTTCGAGTAAATTACAATCAAGGAATTTGGCCTCAGGTACCCAATATACACAGGACACGTGTGCCCATTTATTTTGTTTGGTCGTAGGTTTTAATGCACCACCAACGTTTGGACACAATACACAAAGAGCTTTTCTCTTATTTGTACCTAATTCTTGACAAGGTCTACAAAGCCAATCACCATCGGGAATTTTATCGATACCATAACAGGCTTGATGTACACATATATTGCAGAGATCACAGAAAACCATTTCATTTCCATCTTCACCATCTGGATTTTGACAAACATCACACACAATATGTTCATCATATTCAATGCCCACTTGACGATCTTTGATATTTAGAGCACAATGTTGCTCGAATAGGTCGATAACTTTTTCCAGGAAATTTTCCGATAAATCTAAATCGAGATCCGATTCTCGAACGGTTTGAAGCCAACATATATCTTGTAAATCAAGTTCATAGCTAGATGTATGGCGTTTATCATCAGGATTATCTGTAGCCTGTATTAAAAAATAATTAAAGCATTTCTAATAAAATCAAAAAATCTTACAGTTATCCATTCTTTAGGGAGATTGAATTCTTTACTGCTTGATGAAAGTAGATCGTCGTGAGTAACCACGGAATGAGGCAATGTGTCCGGATTTACCGGGACTTGTACTCCTTTTTCCCAATCTTCACGCCAAGAATCAAGAATGAGAAGGTAATCATCACGATTTAATAATTCATGATCGGGCAATTTCATGGCTGATATTAAATCTTTTCGTACCAATTCTGCTGGTTTCTTTCGATACTCCAGATTATAAATTCTAGATTTATTGAATGATTCGTTGAAAAAGTAAGAATCTGGAAACAAATGAATTAAGTTCGTTCTGATTGTTAAAACTCTGAATTTACCATTTTTATATCGTTTTGAACTTTTTGGTTCATTAGAAACAACAAAATCTTCTTGTGATTTCATTTTTTTCCAGTATCAATCGAACTAATTCGATTTGAACTTGTATAAAACAATGGTGAGAAATGGCGCCAAAAGTTTCAAAACTGTACATGCGTAATGATAGCCGATGGCAAATGATTGAGGGAATAAAAATGTTTTCGAATAAATTCAATTGTTTTCAAGAATCGATAATATGACCAATGAAAGAATATTCAGATGAGCAGTTTTGCTTGAGTAAAATCGTGAACGTGATTTCAACCATTGAGAATGACAGTCTTAATTTTCGTTAAGAGTCTGTATATACTGAAAAAGTTTCAAAGACAAAATGACAATATCAATAAATTGTTACAAAACTTGATACAAAACAAAAATCACTCATCAGAATCATTGATTTGTAAATAATTCAGAATGGCATGTTTTTGTTTCGTATAAAATTCTCAAGCAGATGGCTTTAAAAAAAAAAAAACTTACAGAAAAATAAATAGAATGAAAATATCAAATCGTGATAACAAATTTTCAATTATCGAATATTATAACTAATTATTGTCTAAGATGAACAATTACGAATGAATTGAATAACAACTCGATTAGAAAAGGGGCGTGTATAAAAAAGACGTTAATAAAGACAACATAGAATCAGAGCGGGAAAAGACATATGCGCAATGTTAAAAATTAGAATGATGAAAACATCACTCATTCGTAACTATTTCGATCCAAACGTGTTACAAGATTCTACATGGATCTATTTACACCGAATTTGATATACTGAAAAAAAATGAATTTTATAAAATTTTTAAATCGTCCTAATTTTCAAATAATAAATGTAGCTGCTAAAAATGGAAAATTCAATCACATTTCACACTTCCGATATATGTCATCATCATCATTGGTCAATTTCAATCAACCGATTGCTAATTCATCAATTGTACGACTAGCGATGGATGGATTGATATCGTTGCATGAATGTTTGCATATACCATGGTTTTTGGAGATTTCAATTATTACAATAATGGCTAGATCTTTGGTTGCATTTCCACTTACAGTTTTACAACGGAAAATAATGATTCGATATGAAGCGTTAAGACCGGAGATTCAAATTCTTTCTAAAAATCTTCGCAATAAAGTAAAACAAGAAGCTTATTTAGTAGGACTATCGCCAAGAAAAACCCAGCAAATATATAGAAAAACGGTAATAATCTTGTGCAACCAAATTTCTTTTAATTACATTTTCCTTAAAAAATAGTTAACCCGTGAAATAAATCGTTTAATCGTACGCGATAATTGTCATCCCATGAAAGCCACGTTAGTTGCATTATTTCAAATACCTATGTGGATAATTTTATCAAATTGTTATCGTAATTTCGCTTTGTTACAACCGGATCCTAACAATGTAAACATCATGATGGCACATGAACAACTTCAACGCGAAGGTCTATTTTGGTTCAAAGATTTAACAATACCGGATTCAACAGGCATTTTGCCCATCACTACCTGTTTGATCAATTTAACCATCATACAAATTCATATAAATGAACGACGACGCAATAATCTTAAAGATTCGTTATTTATTCGCGTTTTCACTAATTGTGGACGACTAATTAGTGTTGCTCTTGTTCCTATTGGGTTGATGATGCCAACCGATATGTGTTTTTATTGGATGATTTCATCATCGATGGGCCTTTTACAAAATATTTTGTTAATGAATCCTAAGGTAAAAAAATTGTTGAAAATACATTCAAAAACAAATGAATCTGTGAATAAAAACTAGTCATGATATTATTTTAAAATCATTCAATTTGAAATTATAAAAAAATTGTTCACATATCATCAATTACATAATCAGGATGTACGACAAGAATATTATCAGGCTCAACTTTTTCTTGTTCTGCTTCCACTTCTTGTGATTCAGGAGATTTGAGCTCAATAAGAATATGATCAATAGTGATTAATTTATCAATGATCTTTTCACATATCATTCTCCTCTGAAAAAATTCAGTTTCGGTTTCAATATCACCTACAATCTGTTCCAAGTACCATTCGATGAGTTGTGACTTACGAAAACCTTCACTTTCACCGGCTTCAATTCTCGCTTCTTCTCGTTGTAGCTGGATGACCAACATGTTGGTTATTGTCTGATACATTTCATATGATATTTTCAGGCAACTTAACGATTCATTCTGAGATTGTGGCAAATTTTGAGAATCATCATTGGGATCAGATTGTGACACTTCCTCCAACAAACTTATGTCTGGTTGATCAATTTTAACGATAGACTTGCTCAATAAACGTGATGCTTCTTTTATATGTTTCACTTCGACAATATTTGAACAATAAAGGCGAGCAATGGCTTCGGACAATCGAATCAATGATTCTAATTGACGAACAGTAATTCGCCATGATTGTTTGTTATTTTTGAAAACACCACCACCTGTTTCACCACAACCATTCAATCTCAGATGCTTGTATGTTTCCACTAGATATTTTTCAGATTCCAGAGTCATTTTGGGCTTGAATTGTTTGGCAAATTTAATATACATCCGAACTTCATCCATTGAATACACCGTATCATCACTATTGGCAGGTTTTGCCCCACTAGATTGAAGATGTTGATCAATAATTCTGTCGGCAATAGCATAATCGACGGTTTCATTGCATTCATCTAACAATACGAAAAATAAATCAAAACGAGACATGATAGGCAATGAAAAAGAAAGATTTTTTCGCAAGGATTTTGTTCGATCATAGGTTCCATTGATAGGATTTGCAGCAGCTAAAATTGAAGCACGAGCATTCAGTGTAGCTTTGACACCAGCTTTCGTTATCGAAATAGTTTGTTGTTCCATTGCTTCGTGAATGGCGACTTGATCACGGATGTCCATTTTGTCAAATTCATCTATACAACAAATTCCTTGATCAGCGAGCATCAAAGCTCCAGCTTCAATAACGAACCCTCCATCGTCGTCACGAACAACAGCTGCCGTAAGACCGGCAGCTGTCGATGCTTTGCCACTGGTATAAACGGCTCTGGTGGGTGCAAAATTTGTTACAATCTTCAAAAATTGGGATTTAGCTGTACTTGGATCACCAACGATACATATATTTATATCACCACGAAGATTGGTGTTTTCTTCAGTAATTTTTGGAGTACCACCAAACATTTGAAGAATGATACCTTTTTTAATGTCATCATTACCAAAAATCGAAGGAAAAACAGATTTGGCAAGGTTGCTGAACAGGTTTTTATCCCGAGACATTTCTTCTATGCGATGTAAATCAACTTCTTTGAACATCATGAAATTCTGCTCTAAATCATCCGATTCAGATCGTTGACGTTCTTCTAGTTGGATCGGCAATTCTGAACCTTCCAAAATGACAGAACAAGCCATGAATGCCAATTTATGTGTCATTTCGCGTACACCTAAAGCTTTAAGACCGCGAATACCATCACCAGTAGCACCACTATCAGATTTGATTAATCCTGCTGAACCAGCAATCATTTGAGCAATGTCAGGCACGCTGATTAAACATCCAATAAAATCGGCACGATCGCCAGGTTGAACACATTCCACACGATCACCACCACGAATAATGACATCGATACTACGAGGAATCGAACCTCTAGGTAAATCAGATTGAAGTTCTTGGATACGCAATTTCTGAAAATCAGCAAAACGACTTTTGTGCAATAGTAAACGGAATTTGCCTCGATTGTTACACATTGGATTCTGACAAATCGTGGGCAATGTATATTTAAATTGTTGCTCAACGTTTGGAATTTCGGTACCACAATCCATACACTCGAATGTTCCAGAAATCAATTCCGGGTGGACAGAATGTGTTCGAACAACTTGTCCGACAATCTTGACCAGTTGTGAACATTTAATTGCTCTTAAACTACGAAGTTTAGTTCGTTCAGCAATGCCATAGAAACCGATATAAAATTCTTTATTCATGATCAATCGCGAAGTGATTTGGTCCATTCCTTCCATTGTTTGATGTTTTTCATCGTTGATAAATGAAACCAACGCACGACATAGGTATGGATAGAAACGATAAAAATCGGTTTTAATATCATTCGCCAGATTTTGATTATAATTGATTAAATCACGATAATCAACGAACAAAGTGTTACGCTCAGGTTTGATCAATGCCAACGTTTCATCATAATATTTTGGCGTCACATTTGTTTTCGATTCGTCAACAAATTCCAACAGAAATGATTTAAATAATTTTTGAACCTTTTCGGCTAATTCATCTTTAACTTGCGATACTTGAGCGGTACGATGCTCCGAAACATCCATTTTTAAAGTTTGAGGTTAAAAAAATTTAAATGAAGTTTTAAAGAGCTGCTTTATATTTCACACAAACACGAAGAACAAAGACAATGACAGTGTAAAGCCGATGCATACAAAATTTTGCGCCAAAAAATCTCAGCGGTGTCTGGACATAAAGGACGTACATTATTTTGGTGCTTCAATTTAAAAAACTTTATTCACAATCAAAAAAATAATG
>ERZ500997.497-NODE-497-length-11121-cov-5.211549_pt1 | contig 11121 bp, 14 predicted proteins | sample MGYA00248826_ERZ500997 | MGnify/ENA primary metagenome ERZ500997 (study PRJEB25958, sample SAMN03398524) | human skin metagenome | study: EMG produced TPA metagenomics assembly of the Human Skin Microbiome Metagenome (human skin metagenome) data set.
AGTTTCTTGAAAAAGCACAATAAAATTTTTCTGGAAAAGTTTTTTTTTTGTTATTTGATTCACATTATGATGATTATTATTTCGATTGATCCGATTATCAATGTCAACGATTCATTCAATTGATAAATAAATAAATAGTATCCAAGCAGCGGAAACTAAACAACAGTAAAAAAAGTCTGCTTCTTCTTCGCTATAACTATAGTTTTTCACAGTTTGTTTCTGGTCGGTTGGTAGTAAATGCTTGTTCCAAAAAAAGTTTACTTTTTTTTGTTCTCCCTTTATCGTTCATTTTGTTTATTGAATTTGGTTGTTAATAATCATTATTTTTGTTTCCCCCTCTCGCGTTTGATTCGTTTGTTACAGATGCAATTTTGTTTATTGAATCAACGATTAATGATTTGTAATTGGCAATTAATTTACTACCATTTCAATTCTATGATGAAAATGTGAAATGATTTTTGATGGAACCATTTCAAAATGTTGTACAATAAAAAATTTCTATAAAGCAAAAGGAATGTCAAACAATTTCATTTCATAATTTTTTTTTGTTGCATAACGATGCTTATGATTTAATTGCGATGTGTTTAGTGTTTGCCCATAATGTTTTACTATAGAAATTCCTGCAAAATTCAGTGTGTTTTTTTCTTCAAAAAGTGTGATGTGATTTGGACTGTTCCGATATTGGCTGTTATTTTATTTGTTCTTCTTCAATATGATATATCAATATAGGCAAGCATCACTATAGAATTCCTATTTTTTGTTTCAGAATTTTTTTTTACTTCAATTCTTCGTGTTTTTCCAATGCTGAATAATGATTGTAATTCGTGCGCTATATCAGCACAAATAAAAAAATAATTAAACACATCGCATCATAGGCGCAAAACACACACACACATTCTCTCATTTATGTAATTGAAGGGTGAACAAAAATTTGAATTGAATTAACTATTACCATAGATGTTTGTTCGTTGATTATGAACTGTAATTACATGATGATGATGATGGCCTAGGCCAAAATAGCAGACATTTTTTGTTTTAATAACACGCAATAATAATTCTCTATATGAGACTGACTGACAAAGATTAGGAAAGAAGAATAAAGGGAACAAGGCATCTATTGCAAAATGAATGAATGAATTTTTTCATAATTATCTTTTTTTTTATTGTTTGAATGTTTTTTTAAAAAAAATCAAAATTCAGAGATTTTATATGAAAATTATTGAATGGCAAGCACCAGCATTAAAGAATATCTTTTCAGGAATACAATTCTTTCATTCCTTTCATTTTCATTTTTTTCATTGAAAATGAATCGATTCCAAACCCAAAAAACTAAAAGTAAAGTAAATTGACTCTGCACCAGGAACCAGGAAAAAAACATCCAAAACCCAAAACTACAAAAAAAAGGATATCAAATTTTCAATTGCCAAAAACAACTGTCACAATCATCATTATTGATAAAAGAAGAAGAAAATTTAAGGTAGTATACTATACTCGTATAACAATCCTAAATTGGCAATTAAATGAAAACGAACGAACGACATGACAAGACAAGAATTGGTCGTTGTCGTATAGAACAGAATTTAGTTTTTCGTTTAGTTTTATATGGCCGATATATACACAAGTTTGGTGATGATGATGATGATATAGTAATGGTAATTGACTACTACTTTTTGCAATAAAAAAAGATCTTTCTTTTTTTGTTCGATCTAATAAATAAAAAAGCTTTTCATATCAAATTACATAACAAAATGATGTGACCAATAGTCTCTATATTACAATTACAATTCAATTAAAGGTAAAAATGATTGGTTGGTTCAAAGAGAATCATCGAAATACGATGATGGTGGTGGTGGGGGGAGAAAAGAATCGATTTCCATTGATGCGTTCAATTAGTCTCTCTCTCTCTCTCTCTCTCTCTCTCTGCTTTCAAATAATGGCCATTAAGAATGTCAACGATTTTCTGGAAAACAGGATTCAGCAACAAAACAAAAAAAAGAAAAATCCAAACGAAAGAATGTTCAAAGATTCTTCCTTTTTTTTTCTTTGTCAATAACATAACATAATTGTCATTTATATATATATCACAACACATACGACCAACCAATATCATTTAAACATATTATTATTTGAAACTTTTTTCTGTTTTGTTTGCTTTCCAATGGATTTGTTCTTCTTCGATAGGCATTGAATTCTGTCAATTATGACAATTGATATTTTAGTTTAGTTTAGTTGCCCAATTTCCGTAAAGAATTTGACAAAAAAAAATAATAAACAATTTTCACCAAATTAACGTGGATAACTAATTTGTTGCTGTTTGTCAAAACACATTTTTTTAAATCAGTGTTTTTGTCGTTTGACTGCATAGCAAAAAGGATTTCATTCTTTTTTCATTTTTTTTGGCTGTCAAAAATCCATTAAAAACATCGATTGAATTTGATTCAAATTCAAACAATTTTAAAGGATTAAGTTTTCAAAATGTCGAAATTATTAACATTGATTTTTTCGTCATTTTAAACTGCCAGTTTAAATAAAAAAATTCTTGAAATTCAGAATCGATTTCGATCCATTTTCTCTCTCTCTCTCTCTCTCTCTCTCTCTCTTGCGCTTTCAATTCACATTATAACCAGATATAATTGGCTATTGTTTTTGTCTAAATTAGTCTGGCCTGTGTTTGTAGAAATGTAGATAACGCAAACATATATAACATTGAGACATTTTTTTTTTGTTGAGGGAAATTAATCTGCTAAACGACGACCAAAATAAAAAATGTCTATATAGACAGGGCGCCATTCTTCAGGGAGAGAGAGAGAGAGAGAGAGAGAGAGAGAGAAAGAATCTTCTTTTTTTCATTCGATAATCGTTTAACTAATTTAAATGGAAGTAACAATCATGATGATGCTTGAATTTAAACACTATGGGCCCACACACACACACACACATGTTTTTTTCTCTCTCTCTAATTGTACCATTCATTTCATTCATGATGATCATGATGATATGGTACATTGCGCACGACAATTAATGTTCAAATAATAATAAAAAAATCATTTCAAAAATGTTAAGTTTTTTTTTGATAAAGTAGAATTTTATCATATGAACACACACACACACACCGATCCATGATAGGCATTTAATACTTTGGTCTACAATTGGGCAATTCATTCTTCAATTCTCAATTCGTTCACTCTATATCTTTTTGTTAAGTGTTTTGTGATTGCCATCAATTACACATACTTTGAGAAATTGAACCGAACCTAGTACAACGACAAAATGTTCAATTTACTTTACTTACACTAACCAAAATATCTTTTGGTAAAGTGAATCTGGGGGGGGGAACGAAAACGAAAATGTATCCATTTAGTTTTCATTTTATAATATATATAGCATCTTGACATATTAGCACACACTATGTCTATTTTAGAGATAATAGAGTCATAACTAACTAACTAACTAACTAAACATACACACAGACAATTTGTGATCCAAGGCGTGGAATTTATTGTCCAACAAAACATAACAATAGATTCACTGAGTATATTTGGGCAATAATATTGATGATAATAATGATGATGATGATGGAGAAAACCTTTAATGAAATAAAAAAAAGGGAATCGAATCCTGATTCAACTAACAAATTTTTGTTCAATTGGAATTCAATTTTCTATTGGAATCTTGATTTGATGATGATGATGATGATGAAAAAAAATTGGTGACATCAGCAAATCAGTGTTATAAATAATAGTTATTATCATTTTGGAAAGGGGGAAAAAAGAAAAGGAAACTGTTATGATTTACAGTTATTATAACACAATAAAAACATTGCAATAAAAAAAAATGATTTTTTTCCCCAAGAAGGGGATAATAAGGATGCTATCACCACCACCACCACCACCATTATTACCACCACTATTTACAACCAGGATATTTTAGCCTTGGAGACGTATACACCATCATATATATAGAGAGAGAGAGATAATACCCAAAGATTTATATCATATCTATTGAGAGAATTCGCGCGCGCGATTCTCAAAAAATTGCACCACCATTCACCACTTCATTTGTTTGGCTGAAATGAATGAATGAATGAATGGCCATTTGTCGGGCAACATAACAGATCAGAGGCAGATTTGTTTGATGATGTTATGATTATTATTATTATTGGTTCGATATTTATATTAACAGCCATCCAGCCATCCAATATAGCAAGATTGATTCTGTTTGTAACAAAATAAAATATAAAAAAAAACTTAATCGTTATTTGTCGCTGTCGTGTTTTGTTGCAGATGTCGGTTATTCTTCTTTTATTTTACAGCTGCTACATTCATTTCATTTCATTTCATTCATTTGGATATCTTCTGCTGTTTGCTAAACTGTTAAACTGCTTATGCTGCTGCAACCTATTAAATTATTGAATTTGGATTTTTTTAGGGTAAATTAGGCAATCGCAAATTTTGGTCTATTTTGATAGTTGTTGTCTAACATACACGCACCAATCAAAATCAATTTTCAATTCTCTCTTGGGTTGGCGCTTAGCTAACTGTGAAACTAAAACTAAAAATCGACAATTTGACTAAATGACATCTCGAACAAGTTTTCATTTTTTGTAAAAAAAAAATGAAAATCAGTGTTGATCATCAATTCAGCGATTAAACAACCAAAAATTTATCAAACAAATTATGGATCTCAAAGTAAGTGTTTACGGAATTTTTTTTTTTGAAAAATTTTTTTACAAATTTTTTTCTTAAAATTGTAAAAAAGTTTTCAATCAAAAATATAATGAGTGATAAGATTGGCGTGAATGGTGAAAATGAACATCAACAACAACAACGTGCCAATAATAAACTTACACAATTAGGTGATGTTCTTATGCATCATCAAACGGCAGCTGATCAAGTAATGCATGATAAAAATATTATTGAAACACTTAAACCAAATCTATTCGGATTGATTGATGGTAATGATAATAATGTATCATATCATTCACAATTACCGATTGGATCATCAGCAAATAGTCATCAACAACAACAACAACAACAATTAGCAGCATTAGATATATTTGCATATTGTCAATATATATCATCAATGATGTTATTTAAAGCAATGTCACAAAATGATAGCTCATTACATAATATTCCTGCTAATGGTGGTGGTGGTAATAAATTTTCATCATCATCATCGACGACGACAACGACGACAACAATGCCTGTAACATCGATTAAATCTTCGGATATCATTCATCAACAACAAAATTATTCTTCGACCAACAACAATAATGGTAAAAAACATTCAAAATTATTGGATATGGCGGGCGAAACATTAAAATCACTTACATTCGATACGATTACAACGCCATCTTCGGCTAATAAATTGAATGATAAAAAAGTTGGGATGAATGATTTGAAAACGAATAATAATAATTCCAATAGTAATAATAATAATAAAAATGATAATAATAATAATGGTCGAAAATTTGTTATGAATGAACGAAGACCACGTCAAGCGTACAATACTAAACAATTGGAACGTCTTGAATCTGAATTTCAAGTAAGTTGAATTTTGTTTTGTATTTTGATGAGCTAATTATAATTTTGGACAATTTTCATTATTATTATAAAGAATGATAAATATTTGACTGTAAGTAAACGAATCGAGCTTTCATGTGCCCTAAGTTTGTCCGAAGTTCAAATCAAAACATGGTTTCAAAATCGAAGGTAAAACACAATGATAATGATGATGATATTCATTGATTTGATATTTTATTATTTACTTTTCGTTCGTTCATCACACTTACAGAACTAAATGGAAAAAACAACTAATGGAATGGAGACGTACTTCGAATGGTTCAAGAAAAAATTCCAATATTATTCGAAATGGTACACAACAACAATCAATGATGGATAGTTGTGGTGCAATCAGTTTAACCGGTAGTGATGAATCAAACATAACAATATCGATAAACAATAATAATCATCATAATGATAATAATAATAATCATAATCATATTAATGATCAAATTAAATCATTCAATGATAATTATGGTGACAATTCTCATTCCGATCAAGAAGAAGAAGAAGAACAAAGCCAACATTCCATAGATTTTAATATCGAAATGGATAATGTTGATGATAGTATCGATGATAATGACGATGATGTTGATGAAGATTTGGATGATAATGATGATGATGATAATGATAATCGATGATAATCAATGTTCGAACCAAAGAATTTCATTTTGGTATTTTCACCCCCTCCTCTGCTCGTCACATTATTCTCAGTCATCAGGGTTTATAACATTCGCACACACACACCCCCTCCCATTTATTCATTCGAATTCGAATTGACACACTGAGCATTCGTACATCGAACCATCATTGTTTTGAAAACAATTTTTTTTTGCTTTTTGTTGTTTTTTGTAAATAATTTTGTTTTCCATATCAAAAAAAAAAAAAAATTATTCTTTGAATTTTGGAATGTCATTATTGAAAAAAAATATTGTTTGCTATTTTGAAATGAAATCCCATTCATTTGTTGACTTTGTCGTATCCAAATGAATCATCATATCCTGTTATCACCACCAAAAAGAAAAAATCTTCCCTTGTCCATTGTTTTATATCATTTCGACATGTATGTGTGTGTCAAGCTAGTCAATCAAATAAATAATGATATTGATGATGAAAATTATCATCATTTTTTTGTAAAAAATAAAAATAAATTCCGAATTCTTTTTCCAAAATAAAAAATGAACAAAATGAATGAATGAATGACTATTTCGACAAAACCAAACAATTTTATCCTGATTTCACACATTTTTCAATTGTAAATATTTTAAAATTGCGCCAAAATTTAAACGCCATCTATCAATTGTGTTTCGTAAGTTTTTATTCATTCATTTCATTATCCGTGTACATTTTGGGCAAAATCGAACATTCCGTTAATGAAAACGTGAAAAAGTGGTATAGTTGAGCACTCGTTTGACAGGTTTGTTCGTTTAGTTCATTTTTTTTTATTTGATGCCTGTTGTTTCTGTTGTTTTTTTTTATTGCATTGCATTGGTGATTAACCATCAGATTTGGATTAAAAACAACCAGAAAAAAAATCATTTTTTTCCAAAAATTATTTTGGGTTTGTAACTTGGCAACTATGGTATGTAAAATTATTTTTTCATATATTTTTCTGATTTTTTCATGTTCACATTTTTCATTCATCACAGGTTAACTTTAGTGAAGATCAAATTCTAGAATTTCAAGAGGCATTCTTTTTGTTTGATAATAAAGGTGATGGAAAAATAAACGTATCACAATTGGGTGATGTATTAAGAGCATTGGGACAGAATCCAACCGAAAATGATGTAAAAAAATGTTCCAGTCAATTGAAACCCGGTATGATTATGATAAATGTTGTTGTTTATTTATAACATAATTTTCGCTATAGATGAACGAATTGGATTCGAAGTTTTTCTACCGATATTGCAGACAATATCCAAATCAAGATCAACAGATACGGCCGAAGATTTTATTGAAGGATTACGACATTTCGATAAAGATGGTAGTGGTTACATTTCATCGGCCGAACTTCGTCATCTACTCACAACATTGGGCGAAAAATTAACCGATGATGAAGTTGAACAGCTATTAGCCGGCCAAGAAGATAATCATGGCAATGTTCATTATGAAGAATTTGTTCGGCATATTATGAGTGGTTGATTGATTGATTCATTTTTAACATAACCATATTAACATCATATTCATATATTATCAATTTTAGAAATATTTATTAATTCAATTTGGAAAAAAAAACAGTTTGGAAATTCTTTTCATTTTTTCTCATCATAGAAAAAAAATTTTTATAACAAAGAAACAAAGATGATAAATTTTATAAAATTGTTCGGAATTATTGTTGTTTCTTTTGATTTTCCATACCATAACTGGATGATGATTTATTTACTTTGGTCGAATCGATCATTATTTTGACTGAAATCAAACCAAGTACGATAACGGCAGCAATGATTCCAACAACAAGCCAACTACTGTTGATTACAATTTTTGCTAAAAGATATGGTAATATTATTGCTGTAATCCCGGTCCATGCCATCGTATTTAGTAATGATTCTTTACGACGATGAATTACTTTTTTAACACCGGGAAAGCAATCATTTTTTGCATGATAATCGGCCAATTCATCCTGTTTGGTTTTGTCGATTCAAATCAAATCAAATCAATCAATGAAGAATCGTGAAATAAGTGACTTACTTGATCCTGATAAATTTTATACAAATAATCAGTGGTTGCTTTTTCCGAATCAGTAGGAATATCAGTCAATGGAAATATACGTATAAACATATCGGCTTTTAATTTTTCACCCTGTAATAATGATGTAAATGTTGGTTCAGGTTGATTTTTCGGAAATCTTAATTGAATCTGAGCGACTAGAACATTTTCCTCTTTAAATTACAAAAAACCGTGATTAGAAATCAATTCACAGAAACATAGATATTTTATATAAAACAAAACATACTTTCTTCTTTGAATGTTTGAACAGCAAGATTAAAACCTCTTGGTCGTGGTAATAGATGATATTTTAGCTCAGGTAGACCACGTTCTTTAGCAAATTGTATACTAGTTTCATGTTTTTTTTCAGTAAATCTTGTACCTTCAGCAAAAAATAACAATGATGTTGGATGTTCAAATTGTAGAAAATTTTTCAATGCTTTCACAATATTTGCTGAATCTTTTTGTAGTTTACGTTCAAGGAAGGCAAATTCACCAAATATCCAACTCCAACCAATAATCGGTATAAAACGTATTGAACGTTTTGCAAATGATTTTGCATTACCAAGTTTTTGATAATGATCAACAGCTAACCAAGACATAACCCAATCAATTTCAAATGAATGATTCATAAGGCAAAGCATATGATTTGGTGCGGAAAGTTTTAATGAATTTTCATCCGGATAATAAATAGTTAATTCAGTATCAGCCCACCAATGTGCTAATGCAACAATTTGTGACCACATTGAATAATTTAGATAAAAATTTATTCGTCGAAAACGTTGTATATCGAACCATGCTAATGTATTATAAAGTATGAATTGAATTACATTGATAAACAGGCCTGAAATGAAAAATGTTAAGCCAAAAAACATATGAATAACAATATTATTTTTAAAATTCATTTTTTTTCGGTTGGTGATGATTCTTCAAACAAAACAAAACAGAATGGCCAACGATATATGTGTTTTGTTTCCGGAGGATTGATTGATCAAATGGCTTCTTCGAATAACGAAAAAAATCTAATTAAATTAATCGTTACAAGGGTACAATTGTATGTAGATTTTTTTTATTCAAATCATTAAAATCATCATCAATATAATAGGTTCTTATCTTCTATCCTGTTTTTTCATTCATTACTGTTCATTAAAGTTTTTTTTTCGATAGAAATCATGAGTAGCATGTGAAGAAGAGAAACAAAAAAATCATGGCCAATTTATCAACAGAAACAAAAAAAAAATTTGATCGTTTACTGATTCGACTAAAGAATAACTTTCAAAGTATGAATTGGATTTTTTTTTGGATTCATGTTTTTGCGAGTTTTGATGTTTGTTTATTTTTTCCATTAAAATTTTTAACATTTTGAAATTCAAAAAGAAAAAAATGAATAATTTTAGTTTCAAAAATAATCCATTAAATTCATTATTTTATGGAATCAAATCATTAATCAATCAACAAGATGGTAATGAATTATCAATAATATTATCGTTGGAAAAATTTTCCTTAACAAATGAAATTCGTAATGTATTATTGAATAATAATTCAAATTGGGAAAATTCATTGGGAAAAATATTGGATACACCATGGGATGATGTTGTTCATTATCATTTTCTGTCATTACAATCATTATTAAGTGGTCGAAATTATTTAACAGCATTTGGTGATCAATGTTCAATGATACAATCATTGGTTAAAGTTTTGACACAATCAAAAGAAGAAAATTGGATGCTGCCGGTTGTTTATGTTGCTGCAATTGAACTTCGAAAATTAGCCATATGTGCCGATTCAATGGCTTCAACCAATACCAATGCGAAAGCTGTCAAGCCGGATGCTAACATTGAAGAAGCAGCATCACAATTGATGAGCCTGTTTCGTGCTTGTGCTAATGATTCTCGTACATCGATCGAAGTTAGTAAACGTAAAGGAATGATGAACATAATCAATCAATTGTTTAAGATTTATTTTAAAATCAATAAATTAAATCTCTATAAACCATTGGTTCGAGCATTGGAAAATGCAAATATTGATGAACATTTTACATTGGCCGAACGTGTTACTTATTCATATTTTACTGGTATGAAATCATTATATGATTCGGATTATCGTAAAGCTGATCGTTTATTAAGTTTTGCCTTTGAACAATGTCAACGAAAAATGGATAAAAATCGTCGTATAATATTGATATTTTTAATACCAGTTAAAATGTTATATTCCGGTTGTATGCCAACCAAAACTATTCTACAACAATATGATCTACTACAATTTGATAGTTTATGTGCAGCAATTCGTGAAGGTAATCTTTATGAATTTGATCAAGCTATTGAAACAAATTCAGAATTTTTCTACAATTATGGTATTTATTTTACATTGGAAAAATTAAAAATATTAGTTTATCGTAATATATTCAAAAAAGTGGCGAAAATTGTTCAAACACATCAAATTGCATTACAATATTTTGTCGATGCTATTAATTATTATCAATCAAATCGTAATCGAATTGAATTAGCTGATGATGATAAAATAACATTGGAAGAAATACATTGCCTATTGGCTAATCTTATTGCTGATAATAAACTAAAAGGCTATATTTCATTACAGCATCAAAAATTGGTCATATCCAAACAGAATCCATTTCCAAAATTATCACCCGATGTTTGATTCATTCATTCATTCATTTATTCTGAACATTTTTTGTTTTGTTTTGAATGTAAATATAATTAATTAATCATGATTTTCAACAAAAAAATTTTTTTAAACAAAAATTTAAAAAATAAAATCTTTACCACAAAAAAACCTCGTATATGTGTTTCTCTCAATAATATATAATACATGATGATGATTTATATTTACATTC
>ERZ500997.498-NODE-498-length-11112-cov-6.270779_pt1 | contig 11112 bp, 11 predicted proteins | sample MGYA00248826_ERZ500997 | MGnify/ENA primary metagenome ERZ500997 (study PRJEB25958, sample SAMN03398524) | human skin metagenome | study: EMG produced TPA metagenomics assembly of the Human Skin Microbiome Metagenome (human skin metagenome) data set.
ATTTTGATTGATGATTGTCAAAGTCAAAATGAAAATCTCAGATCTGATTTTGTATCAATCTAAGATTGGAGAAAAAAACGAAAACCAAAAAACGAAAAAAAATTGCATCAGTTTGACAGGTTGTCATAAGCAGCAGCAGCAGCAATATTTCGATGACAAACTGGACACGAATAAACGAAACGACAGAAAAACAAAAATGAAAAAAAAAATGACAGAATGGATCCAAACATGGAGGCAAAACGACAAAAAATTGTCAAATGTCAAAAACAGAAACAAAAACAACAACAACATAGATGGACGACTTGGACGACAAGCATGCAAAATTATGAAATTATCGTCGTTCATAATAATAAAATTCAAACCAAAAACAAAAACAAGCAAATAATTATCAACCAAAACCAAAACCAGCAATCAATTTGTAACCATAGAATTTTTCAATGATGATGATGGTTGGTTGTTTCAACAAGCAAAATGCAGATGTTGTTGAATGAAACAACCGAAAAATAATGGATTTATCCATTTCTGTTGTAAAAGGAGAGGTGTCGTCACTTTTGATTCATTTGGACTAGACCTGTAGTGACAATTTTTCGGGTAATATTTTCTCTGACACGAGAGAGTACCGTGTAGTTATTGTCTGTCATCGAAAACAAAGATTGTGATAATAAATGTCTGAAAAATCGAGAATCAAGAATCAAATATGATTTCTGTATGTCTGTCTAGCTTTGTTTCTGGTTTCTGGACCAATTTAACACCAAAGCATAGCCATCAAATGACAAAATATTTGTCCAGAGAAAAAAGCATTGTCCAGATATCAAAACAACAGAGCCAGAAATATGATGATCGTCAACCCCGTGTAAACCCAAGTCTAGCAAAAAGACATTTATTTTCATATGGATGAATAGAGATTCTAAATAGATGCAGTGTTGTTATTGTCTAAACTTTTTTATTTTTCATTTTCAATTCGGTAGAAATAGGAAATTGAATTAGATTTTGCATGAATGAATCAATGAATGGTAAGTAAGTGTTGTGTTGTGTGTGTCGGTAATATAAATAATGATGGTTTTCAACGACCGATGAAAAAGCAATACGGACACTGGACACTGGACATCGCAAAGCCAGAAAAAACCCTATGTATGGAATTCTTATCGGTGAAAAAAAAGGAGCAGTTCCAAGAAAACAAAACATATAAAGAAAATGAAAACAAAAGATTGATTCAACTTGGTCATCAAAGTGTGTATAAACCAATAATAGTCATTTGTAAATATTTTTTTGGTTTCTGCAACAGAAACGAGAAAAATCATATATCATACAAGTGAAAATTTTCAACCAAGCAACCAAAAACAACAAAAAACAATGTGACCCTTTTATCATCATCATCATCTTCGAAAAAAATACTGACCATTAATATTCGAAGACGAAGAATTGATGCATCGCTGAAACACTGTATTCGAGTTTCGAGTTAGTTATTTCAGAATCGAATTGCATCAAATCAAACATCAAACATCAATGACATGGGGGAAGAATATTATTATTATTAAATGCATAATCAAAGTTTCCGATTTTGTTTTGCTTGGTTGTAAAAAAAAAACATTCTTTCTGGAGCAAATAAACTAAACACTGAATATTTATGTTATTGTTTATGATGATGTTGATGTTGGAAATGAAAACAAATCAAAATCAGAAAATCAGAAAAACGAGCGAACGAATGAATCTGATTCACTTGGGAAAGTAAAAGTTCAATAAATAGATCAAAAACTATGGATGGCAAAAAAACATTTAGTTAAATTGTAATAAAAAAATCGACTGAATAATAACAATATTCGAGTGGTTCTCAGCGAGATTTTCCACCATCACCATCATCATCATCACAGCAGTGTTAAATAAATGCAGTAGCTAATTCACACCAGAAAAAATCAAAATCAAACACTGCAGTGATCCCGATATATATTCTGCAGCCACCAGAAAATCTATCGAAGGATCCATCGATGGATTGCTTGCTGTGTGTATGTTTGAATGTTTTTTCTGTGTTGTTTGATATTGGCTTAAAATCAAAGCAAAGCAAAGCCAGGGCAAAAGTAAAGTAATAACAATAATAAAAAAAAGCCTACGGCCACATTGTAAACATCATATATCGAACGAATGAATGAAAAGTACTCGACATTATTGAATCATTTTTTTCTGGTATTTTTTTTTATTATCGTTTTTGTTTCGTTTTTGTTTTCGTATAAAGAGTGAACACACACCATCATCAGTGTGATATAATCATTCGAGTCAACATTTTTTTTCCATTGGTTTTTCGGGGATGCACACTAGTGATTGAAGAGGATTAACATCAGCAAGCAAGCAAACACAAAGTATTTTTTTTTCTGGCAAGCAAGATTAATATATGTGTTTGGGTGAAAAGCAAATGATGATGATGATTTTCAATGATGACAATGTCAGCAAAGGAAAAATTCAATTTTCAAACAATAACAATTGAGAAAAATTGATTGTTATTGTTATTATTACAGTGATGCAAGAATATACAGCTGGACATTAGAAACATTCATAATTTCATTCAATTTCCATTATTTCCAATTTCATTCATTTTCAATCAACAACAACAGAAACATCAATTTTTTATTTTTTCATCATCATCTTAATAATTATCTATCATCAATGAATATAGTAATGAAAAATTTGAATGCTGATGATGATGACAATGATAATCATGATGCTAATTTTAGATTCAAATTCAATTCAGCAAACGATGCAATGCAATAAGGGAAAAAAAATGAAATAAACGACGATGATGATGATGATAATAATTGTCAATCGGGGAATGAAAATGAATTGTGTGTGTGTGTGTGTGTGTGTGTCAGGAAACAACAAGCGAGAAAATCGAATCCAATTAACAAACAATTCATTTTCATTATGGGCAATGTGTTGTTGGTTGTTCATGTTGTCATCATGTACACAGAAAAACACCATGCATACATTCATTCTTTTTTTTTGATTGTTTTTTTGTCGCCTAATTACAATATTGTCGACACATTATTATCATTATGTGTACATCATCATTTTACCCGAAACAACTCGAATTTTTTTTGAACACACACATTTAGCTTAAAGCGCTAAATTCAAATTTGATAAAAAACTATAATGCTTTTCTGTTTTCTGCAATGCAGAATTCCTGTTTCCTTTCGACATAATAATAATAATAACCGGCAGGTACAAAGAATTTTTCGTTTGAAAACGTAACGAAATTTGCATTTTTTTCAACCGTAAAAAAATCAACAAAAGAAAGAATCGGATTCTTTGAAATTCTTTTTGCAAAATCATGTTTCATCGAGGTAAAAAGTTGTGAAAAAAAAGAATCCATGAACCATCCAGAAACTATCAATGAATATTTACATTCAGCAAAACAGAAAAGCAGAATATTCTCCAAAGGGAACACCGTGTGATCAATATCATATCAAAAACAGGAGGCATTCATTGAACATTCACAAAAGATGTTTGTTTGTAGAATCAATTTGCTTGATTGTTTGAACACGTAATACAAATACAAACAAACACAAACACACCGAAAAAAAAGGAGATGAAAGAATTCATCAATTGAAATGGGATCCTAATCATCAAGAATGATGATGATGATGCGGGTGATGTTTTCAAATAGGGAAACCATTGAAGCTTACAGAATGACAAATTCAAATACGGGAAAGTGAAAAAAAACTAAGATCAAACATCATCCCAGTGGGATGTGAATGATCAGGGGTGATCATCATCATCATCATCATCAGATAATTAAAAAAAAAATCCACTTTCAGTTGATTCAGTTTTCAATCAAATGATGGAACATCCATGATTGGAAAATTCCATTGATTCAAGGGAAAATTTTTCTTTCTTTTTCAAACAGCAAAAAAAAAATGTCACCATAGTTATTCGGGCAAGGATTTTGTTTAATTTGATTCAATTTGGTGATTCAAAATTTCGGATTCATTAATTTTTGGATTTTTTTGAAATAAAAAAAAATTCTGACATTCAATTCTTTGTGTTTGAAAAAAATTGAAAGTTTCAAATTTCCGAATTTCCGAAACAGGAATTATTTATTGTAATGAAAATGATAAAAAAAATGTCACAAATCGAAAATCAAAAAATCACAAAAGAAAAAAGGAAGTTGATTGTCATCGTTTGGTCGTTAAGTTGTTGTTGTTGTTGTTATTGTCGTTTGATTTATGTCATATCTAATTAATGTCAAACGAAACAAACAAACAAACGACGAAATACAAGTTTCAAAATCGGTTTTCGAAACACACATAGAGAGAGATCAAAGAGAGAAACAATCAGACATTCAGAGAGAGAGATAGAGAAACTAATCGAATAATAAAATCAATCTACAGGACATTATCATCAGCAAACGAAACAATCTATTTGCTAATCAGGCTAAAATGTTGTTGTTGTTGTTGTTGAATGAAGAATTTGGCATTTTTTTTTGTTTTTTCTGTTTTTGAATGCCATTATCGATACCAAAAATCATCATCAAAATACAGATTCAGACAGATAATACCAGAAAACAAAACAAAAAGCGACTATTTACACACACACACACACAAATGCCATTAACAAAATCGGAAATCAAAATGTGAATCCTTATTTTTGAAATGAATTTACTTAATAATGACGACTATACAGTCAATTTCCCTAATTCATTCATTTTTTTCTGGTGAATCGTTTTAGCAAACGATGAAATGAATGAAACAAAAAAAATGCATAATTTTTCATTTGCAAAAGCAAAAAACTTAATTTGATGATGAATGACCGGACAACATTCGGTCTTTTTTCGGGAGAAATTAATTCATTGCAATGAAAATTAAAAAAAGGGAAACGTTTTTCTTTCAAAATTCGGTTTTTAAAGAAAATCAGACAATTTTCATAATTGAAAACCGAATAGCAGCAGCAGAATTCCTAGAAATTCTGTATATAAAATGTAATTTATGCGTAACGCACTTCTGTAGTCGGTTTCTAAAGAATTTTTAATTTGAAAATAGAAAAAAACCAAAAATGACATCAACCAACTGTCGAAATAGACGAAAGAGTTAAATTGGTTATTGAATAACATTTGGTCCACAACATTGATAAGATAACAGAGCAAAGCAAGATTCATTCCATAAAGAAGAATATTCTTTGTTAACACTGAAATGCCTATCGGGTGTTCTTCAACAAAAAAAAGTGTTTCTTTCTTTCTTTTGGAAACAATTCTTTCAACAACAAGGATTTTCAATTTATCATAATAATACCACGATGATGGTGGTTATATTGAAAACATCAACATCGACACAACCAAAAAACCGAGAAACATTGACAAAAACTTTCAAGCCAAAAGAATATTATTATTATTATAGATTAGCATAATTGAAAAAGTCATTATTTGTGTCGTCGTTGTCGTTGTTTGGTCGAGTATAAGGCGTCAGATGCAAAGAATGTGGATGCGGTACGGAATATTCAATTCAATAACGTGAAAATAGGCGAATGGAAGAAAAAAGTCAATTATTTAATTAGATGTATGTCGAAATAGTGAAAAGATGTTCATCACAATGGATGTGGATATGGAATTGTGAATGGAATTTTTTTTTTTTTGTGAATAACCCATTTGCATATATCCATATCCATTAACAATAATTATTATTATTATTATGGAGAAACTAAAATCCGAAATTGAACTCGAAAAAAAAAACTTCAAATAATAAAATTGTGTTTCTGCGAAAAACATGTTGACAGTTTTTATATCACTGGAAAATTCTGTCTATTCTGTTTTGATATAATACATTTTTTTTCAGTTGATTCTTTCAACAACAGCAATAACAACACATCAAATGTTGTTTTCAAGCCTAATCACATATCATATTTGATATGATATGATATGATATATGTAATTTGACAGACTTTTGTTGAAATAGTTGTTATAAAAAAAAATGCCAAATATGATACGAATTTTATGGATTTTTCTTTTGCTTTTTCTGGTGAAAGGGGAAAAAACACCAGAAAAAAGAATCCTTTGAAACAACCAAAACATGGTCCATGTTTGTCACAAAAAAAACTCAATTCTTTTCCTATTTTTTGAGGCTGTTTGTCATTTTGCTCACATATTAGACACCATGTTTGTTGGCCACATCCAAAGATCATCCATCATCCGACAAACATTGTCGTCTTGTTGAAAGAAACGAAGAAAAAAAATCATTTTTTCGTTTCTGGAACAACAAAACGAAACGACCAGAATGAAATCTATATGTGTTTCATTGGACAATTGATACTGTGTGTGTGTGTGTGTTGCCCGAATTGACTTTGTTGTTGTTGTTGTCATAGTTTTTTTTGGCTATTTCAAATCGGTCATCATCATCATTATCATCAAAAGAAGAAAAATGTGTGAAAAAAGCGAAGAATAACTATCTGATGACTTGCAAGCATTAATTTAAGAATTAAAATATTGATGATAATGATGATGGTCATCATCAGTCAAAGATTGATCATCAATTTCAAAACTATAAAAGGACAACAAAAACAAAACAAAACAACAAATCATCAATTCAGTCGATTCAGTCCAGAGTCCAATGCAAACAAATACAAGCACAAAACAAAAGCAAAAGCAAAACGCAAAAACACAAAGCGAATAGAAAAATCTTTTTTTTGCCTAGAATCGAAATGATAATGATAATAAAATCAGATATAAAAATCAAGATAAGCGGATGTACGAATACGAAAAAAAAATGAAAATCAAGACTCATCAATAATGAAATGATAAAATGATATTTCCTTTTCTTTTTTTTATTATTATTGATCATCGATCTGATATCAAACAAACAAAACAAAATGAAACGAGACAAACGAAATGATTTTTATCAAGAATAATATATGCCTATGATGATGACGATGATAATAATAATAATGGAAATAAAGAAAAGTTTTGAAAGATATTTTTAGTGATTTTTTTTTTACCCGGCAATGATCATTCATTCATTCATTCATTCAATGTTTAATGTTTGTTTGTTTTGAATATCAAAAGAAATTGATAACAAAACAAAACAAAACAAACAAACAACAGTAGCAAACAAGCAAGCAAAACAACAAATCGCGGAAGAAAAGAAAAGAATCTTTCATTCGAAACGCAAAACAAAATCGAATAAAAAAAAATCTTGAAGAAAAATCCAGAAGAAAGAAAATTGGAATCTTGGAAAAAAACTTTTTTTTTTGGTTGTTGTTGAAAGAAAACATCAATTATTATGATGATTGGTTGGTTGGTTGGTTGTTTGTTTGGTTCCATGTTTTTTTCTCTGTTTGTTGAACAAAAAAAGTTGTTTCGCAATTTAATTTGTCCAGCAAAAACAAGAAAGAAATTCAAGAAAGAAGAAAATTCACCAAAGAAATGCATCAAAGGAGGTGTGTCACACCAAAAAAAAAGGAAGAATTCAATTAAATTTCTTTTCTTCTGGACAAACAAACCAAAAAAAAAAAAAAACTGACACAAACTATTTGGGTGAATTAGAAAAAGGTGGAGTGGAAATAGTGGAAATAGTGAATTTTTGGATGATTTCAAAGAAACAAATCAAAGAATCAAGTTGGTCCAAATTATCTTCCTGACAATGATTCTGGTATCACTGAAATCACTGATTGAAAAAAAAGTTTTCTGCAAAAAATCAGAAAATCATTCATTCAGTCTGTCATTTTGGTTCATCATCAAAAAGAAGGAAATATTTTTTGATTGATTCATGAAATGGAATCTAGAATTAATTATCAAACAAAAATCAAAAATCAAACATTTTTTCTTCGTTGAAATTAAACTTGTTTTCAACGAATCAATCATCATCATCAAGCGTAAAAACGAAACTGAAAAAACATTTTTTGAAATGTCACGTGTCTTCTTCACAACTAACCAATGAATAAATGAATTTCAAATATATCGATTATATCGATAGTTGACGTCGACCAATGGCCACAACTATTATCACACTTTTTTCCTATTTATCGGTCTTTTTTGAGCGTTGAAAAACATTCAATTCTTTCTGAAATCTACAATCCTATCTAAAGTGTGTGCAATATTTCTGTCAATATTTGCAATTTTTTGTGTGTTTCTCTGTGCGTTTGATAAATGTGTAATGCATATGTATGATGATTGGGAATGGTAACAGTGTTAACAAACGAAACGAAAAAGATAATGCCAAATGCCATCAACGACAACAACAATACACAGAAATAACACGTCAACATCAAGAAAGGAAGAATAAATAAATATAAAAAAAAACCATAATCATAATAGTAGAATTCATAATTCCGTTATTCCTGTTTAATATTATATTATGCTGATATCGAAATATGATCAATGATTTATGGTTTTCTTTTCATTCTTTTCATTTCATTTCGATCATAAATATAGTCGATTATTGCCAAACCAAACCAAACCAAAAGTGTGATAATAATAATATGGTCGATCTTTGTGTTTGTTTGTTTGGAACATGCATTGAAAACATGCATTTTTTTTGGAACACACACACATAGGTCGAACATGTTGAACAACACCTTGTTTTCGGTTCGATCAAAACAAAAAAAAATGTTATGCATAATTTTGTAAATTGTAAACACACAAACAGCAAAAACATATTTACATCAAAAACCACACACACACACAAGCGAAAACACATTACACCCACCAAAACTTGGAATATATAATATCTCTCTGCCTGTATGTGTGTGTGTAAATAGATTCTTATTCTTAGATTTAAATAATGGCAACAGTCAATGTAAGTTGTAATTTTCTTCAAATTTTTCTTCAAAAAACCAAAATACAGAATATTCCAAAACAGAGATTATATTCGCTTTACCAGCAAGAAAAAATAAGGTTGATAATCTTTTTTATGTGTGTTAAACACAGCGAGAAAGCGAAAAAAAAGAAATATTCAAAAGGTTAATGTGCATCTGATGAACACTCAGTCAAAAAAATTTTTCTAAAAATTGAAAATAATAATTTTCAACAAACAAAAACATCACGCAATGTGGTGAAAAGTAACGGGATCATTCGAATGAGTTTCAAGCATCCATCAGTGTGTGTGTGTGTGGTTCACGGTTGGTTAAAGGTGGAAAATAATCTACTCTCTCTGACTCTCTATTTCGTTTGATAATGATGATATTTTGCTACTGCTGCTGTATGTAATATGGAAAATGATTCCAGTGAAACAAACAAAACATTTAGGAAAAAAGCTTTGGAGCAAAGTTTAAATTAAATGGAATAACAAGAATCAAAAAAAAAAAGAACAAACAAGCAAGCAAGCAAGGAAACAAAGTGACATTTGTGTTTGTGTGTTGTTTTTTTTTTGGGTGACAAATTCAACTGATCCAACCATTAAAAACACACACACATAGAAAGAGAGAAAAATTACTACTTTCATTGAAAAAAAGTGGAAAAATTTTTTAATGAGAATATAAAGTGTTAAATAAAGTCATCATCATGATGAAGGAAGGAAAGGAACCGATATTGAAAAAGATGTGTTTAAAGAGGATATTTAATGAGACTGACTAATGTTGTTGTTTTGGTTGTTGTTGTTAACATGTTTCGAGACCGATGGGGAGATCTCATCAAACAACAACAACAAAATTATTAAGCCAAAAAAAAAACAAGCCGAATTGAATTGACTTGATGCGTTAGAAACACACACTCTTTATATTACTACTATACTGGGCTTGTATCATCATTATGATTATGATTATGTGGAAGGAATCAGAAAAACTTTTTTTTGACTGAAAAAAAAGTTTTCCGTTGGGCCTCTTCAGAGTTATGCAAATTTTTTTGTTGTTGTAAAATGAATTTCATCTGAAAGCTGGACATTTTTTTTGATTTCATTCTAATTTGTCATTCTCATTTTTTTGTATCCATATGGTACATATACAAACACTCAAACAACGATTACATAATTTTTTTTTTGTTTTCTCCATGTTCGGTACGTTTGGGTTAAATAATAACTTTGTTGTCGTTTGTTGTTGTTTCATAACCATAATTAAAGGGCAATATAGCATGCCTGTTGGTCGATTATTATTGTGTTTTAAGCACGACAATTTTTTTTTCCTTTCGGAATTTGAAACAAAAAAAATCGACCGTCCGTCAAGTTTAAGCACAGAAGAGATGACCACCATCATGTAAATGTGTGGTAAAGAATTTCCGAACGAAAACGAAAACACCCAAAAATCAATCACGATCGATTTTTTTTTTCGCTGGTTTTTCGTGGGTTGTAAAATTTATGTTTTTTTTTTTTTGAAAATTTCCAAATTCAAATTCAAATTTGATGATGCAAACACCATATGTGTGAAATATCCGACTGATGATGATGAGGATTAGCTTGTTTGGTTGGTTAGTGTAGAAGATTGGCTAGTCAGTTCAGTTCAGTTGGCGGTCAAATAACAACATGTCGTTTTTGACCTTTTTTCTCTACTATAGTTCAATTTGACTTGAATAAATAGTATGAGTAAAGTAACAACATAATCAATCAAAATGAAATGAAATGAATGGATAGATATGGCTATTTTTATCATTTTTCAAAATTGACTGATGGTGGTGTGTATTCGGTGTGTGTGTGTGTGACAAACTTGTATATATGAACTGAACTAAAATTCTATAAAGTAAATCGAAAATACTATCAGGTTTCACACCTTATACAGAAAGAAAAAATTTAGACTATGACTATGATTCATAGTTAAGTGAGGTTAGGTTAGGTTGATGACCATTACTGTGATTCATAGTTGAGTGAGGTTAGTTTAATGACTATGACTGAAATTTTTTTCTTCATTTTTTGTGGTTGAATCAGAAAAAAAAAATATTTACCAAAACCAAAACTAAAACAACACGATAAGGTAATAAGGTCAATTCACTAATTCCAGATTCTTATTAATACAGGCAAACATATATAGAGATAAGAGTGAGATAATAAGCGATAAACGAAACAAAACAAAACAAATGGCCATATAATAATGTGTATGGGTGCAAGAATCCAATAAGTATAATCAGTAATAATAACACATACGTATATTGCTGGGGTACTTGTTTGTTTGTTTGTTTGCTGCATTATTATATAAATAAATAAATAAATAAAT